>Ga0065705_10001218_pt1 | contig 211859 bp, 201 predicted proteins | sample SwibulcommuniRL2_FD_59092 | JGI IMG/M metagenome (GOLD analysis project Ga0065705, IMG submission 59092) | Bulk soil microbial communities from switchgrass field near Rose Lake, East Lansing, Michigan, USA - RL2 Bulk Soil v2 (version 2) | ecosystem: Environmental > Terrestrial > Soil >...
GGCGGTCCCCATTGCCCCGCGTGCAGGGCAATGGGGACCGCCATCGGCGTTTAATCCGCTCTTCAGCCCAGCACCTCGGGCAGTTGACCCGGCTCGTTGCCCAATACGTGCTGCGAGAGGAACTCGAAGACCACCTGGTACCAGATCTTCGCGTGCTGCGGGCTGAGGATCCAATGGTTCTCGTCGGGGAAGTACAGGAACCGGTGATCGGTGGTGCCGTCCGGCGCCTGCGGCAGGCCCGAATCGGCCAGCAGCTGGTACCAGAGCTTGAGCCCCTCGCTGATTGGCACGCGGTAATCCTTATCCCCGTGGATGACCAGCATCGGGGTAATGATCTGCGCCACGTGGTGATGCGGGGAATTAGCCTGGATCATTTCCGGACTCATCTCCCGGGTCCAGTAGAACGAGGCATCGGTGGACTTGTCGAAACCATCCAGCGCCCACAGGCTCGCATGAGTCACGATTGCCTTGAAGCGGTCGGTATGCCCGGCGATCCAATTGGCCATATAACCGCCGAAGGATCCGCCCATGGCCGCGGTGCGGGTCTGATCGATGTCCGCGCGCGCCTCGGCGGCATCGGTGATCGCCAGCAGGTCCGTGTATGGTTCGCTACCCCACCGGCCCCAACCGCGTTGGATGAAATCTTGACCATAACCGGTGGACAGCGCCGGATCGGGCAAGAGCACCGCGTAGCCTTGCGCGACCGCGAGCCAAGGGCTCCAGCGCCAGCTCCAGGCGTTCCATGAACCCAGTGGTCCACCGTGGATCCAGAGCAAGAGTGGCGCCTTGCTGGCAGCGGATGCACCGTGCGGCAGCGCCAGCCAGGCGCGGACCGCCGCGCCATCGGCGGCGGTGGCGCTCACCTCGGTCAGCGTGCCGGGCAGTTCTGGCTGACCGGCGGGGGAGAGCAGCTTAGTCAGTGCGGCGTACTGACCCGACTCCAGCTCGCTGAGGTGGGTCAGTTCGAGGGACACCGGCTCGGCGGGGTACTGGTAGCTGGAGCGCAGTGCGTAGGCGGTGCGCGAATCCGGGCTGATCAGCACGTTGGTGTAGGCGCCATCCGCGGTGATCCGGGTGATCTTGTCGCTCTCAAGGTCGAGATGGAAGATTGGGCCGTGGCCGTTGTCATCGGCTGTCAGCAGCAGCGAGTTTCCGTTGGGGAACCAGGTGATGTCGTTGGTCCAGCGATCCCAGCCGACGGCGATCTGATGGGTTTCGCCGCTGGAGAGCTCCATGAGCCACAGGGTCATTGCTCCGGCACGCTGCGGGGTGGAGCGGGTCCATCGGGCGTAGATGAGTTTGCTGGAATCCGGGCTGATCTTGCCGACCGTGTATTCGTAGGTCTCATCGGGTGCGAGCAGCATTTCCTGCGCACCGCTGTGCAGATCTAAGCGCATCAGGCCGGTGGCAAGCGAGCCGCGGCCCTCCGGAACGAGCCATTCGGTGATCAAGAATTCGCCGTTGTCCGCGGCGGTGAAGCCGGTATCGGTCTGCTGCACGCCGCTGCTGGGGGTCAGATCCTTCAGCGCCGCGGATTCGGCATCCGCATCGTGTTCAAGGGCTGCGGTATAAAAGTGCGGGGTCTGCGGTCCGAGGTCCGCGTCCCAGTAGCGCACCGGGTAGCCGGTGTGGAGGATGGCGGAGATCTTTTTTGTTTTCCGCTCCTCCAGGATTTTCGCTTCGTGGTCCAGATCGCTGGCACGCGGCATACCCGCAGCGCAGACCAGCACGCGTTCGCTGTTATGGGCGAAGCAGGTTAGCGACCCGATCCCCGCCGGGTGGGTGAGGATCGATCGGGCTTCTCCTCCGGCGGAGGGCAAGCGCCAGGCTTCGGGTTTGGCGTCTTCCCCGCTGCCGCGTTTGGCGAGAAAAAAGAGGTCGCCGTCGGCGCCGAAGCTCGGCTGCGATTCGCCGTTTTCTCCGAAGGTCAGGCGCCGGGCAGGTGTTTTTCCCTGCGGGTCCAGCTGCCACAGGGCGGAGGAGTATTTTGTTTGGTCACTGCTGAGGGTGCTCAGCGTGGTGACAAGTTTGGTGCCGTCGGGGGATAGCGCCAGGCCAGCTACCCGCGGAAGGCCGATGTACTCGTCTAGATTGTGAAATGGTTGCTTGGCATATGTCATAGCTCACATCTTTCCACTAATGCGTGGCAGGCACTAGTGCGCCGGGCACCCCAGATTTAACGCAGCATCAGGCGAAATGCCGGATTTGCGGCCAAGATTTAATGCTGTCGATATTGGAATAGGACAACCGATGAGGGATCGTAGCTTAGAGAACGCTCATCACATGGCTCACGCTGAGGAGAGAAAAATGAAACAACGTCCGCACCGTCTTCGGCTGCTCTGCTTGACGGCTGCCTCGGCGCTGCTGTTTGCCGGATGTTCAACCGGCGATCCGGCAGCGGATTCCAGCGGCAAGGAGCAATCGCAGAGCCCGCAGGAGTCGGCCAGCTCGCCGGCATCGAGTACCGATGGCAGCGCAACTGCCGCAACTACCCAGCCGCCGGCCAGTGCGCAACCGCCGACGGATAGGCCGGCGGAGCTGACGGTGAACAAAGAAGTGATGGGCATCGGTTTTAAACTTCCCGAAGATTGGTCCGTGGCCGGTGATGACTGCCAGGGCGAATGCACCGAGTATGACAACTGGGAGGTGAAGGATCGGCGCGGGGAGCATGTGCTGACGCTGATCCCGAATACCGCCACCTCCCCGGATGGGGATCCGAATCTGTATGAACGCGAGGTGCTCAAGCAGGTACCGGTGCCGGGGCTGAAGACCCCGACCAGCCTGCTGGCAGAATTCTGGACCGGGACCAGCCAAGAAGATGGCGAGCAGGAGACAGGGTTCTCGCTGGCGTTGATCGATGACCAGGTGCTGGCCGATCGTACCGAAATGCCGGATCTTGAGTACTTCAAGATCGGCGATTCCCAGGCCCCGATGTTCTGGGTAGAAGACGAGTACATGGAGGATCAGGGGATCGGCGATGACCCCACCCGGGAAGGGGTGGACAAGTTCCTGGCCAGCGAGCAGTACCAAACCGTGGAGGCGATCCTGCTCAGCGTGCGCCATGCGGCAGGTTAACTCCGGCGCCGCAAGGAGATAAAAATATCCGGCGGGAGCCGTAGCTCCCGCCGGATAATCATGCGTAGTTTTCGGTGGCTATACGGAAGCCTTCTCATTGCCCGGGTCATCGGTGCGCTGCTGCTGCGCGGCGAGCCGCACATCGGCCAGCTCGTTGATCCGCTTCCGGCTGGCGTACCAGCCAAGAATCAGCAGCGGGATGATGATGGCCAGCGAGGCGATCGTCCAGGTGCCGACCGGATTATCGAAGGCCATCAGGATCAGCACCGCGGCCAGGAAGATCAGCGTCACCCAGCCGGAGACCGGAGCCAGCGGCATCCGGAAGCTTGGCCGGGCCAGGCTTCCGCGCCGTGCCGCCTTCACCAGCGCCATTTGGCACAACACGATCATGCCCCAGGAGGCGATGATGCCCACGGCGGCGAAGTTCAATACGATTTCAAAGGCTGCGGCCGGAACAAAGGCGTTGAGCACTACGCCGAGCACCGCCACGGCAGCGGTAATCAGGATGCCGCCGTAGGGGACCCCGGATTTGTTCATGCGCCCGGCGAAGCGCGGGGCCGAGCCGTTCAGCGACATCGAACGCATGATTCGCCCGGTGGAATACAACCCGGCGTTCAGCGAGGAGAGCGCGGCGGTGAGCACCACCAGGTTCATCACCACGTCCATGCCCTGGATGCCGATGGAGCCGAAGAAGGTTACGAACGGGGATTCGCCGGCCTTGTATGCGCTGTAGGGCAGCAATAGCGAGAGCAGAACCAGCGAGCCGACGTAGAATACGGCGATGCGGATGATCACGGTATTGATCGCCTTCGGCATGACCTTTTCGGGGTTTTCCGTCTCTCCAGCCGCGGTGCCGATCAGTTCGATCGACGCGTAGGAGAAGACCACACCCTGCATCAGCACCAGCACCGGCAGCAGCCCATTAGGCAGCAGTCCGCCATTCTCGGAGAGGATGCTGAAGCCCACCTCGTGGCCGTCGATCGGGGTGCCGAAGATGACAAAGTAGCAGCCGACGATCAAGAAGCCCACCAGCGCAACTACCTTGATCAGCGCAAACCAGAACTCCATCTCGCCGAAGGCCTTGACCGAGACCAGGTTCATGCCCAGCACCAGCGCCAGCGCCGCGAGCGCCCAGAGCCACTGCGGAACGCTGCCGATCCACGCCACATACTTACCGAAGAACGCCATGTAGAGCGCCACCGCGGTGATGTCCACGATCGAGGTCATCACCCAGTTCAGCCAGTACAGCCAGCCGGTGGCGAAGGCGGCCTTCTCGCCGTAGAATTCCCGGGCGTAGGAGACGAACGAGCCCGAGGACGGGCGGTGCATGACCAGTTCGCCCAGGGCGCGCAAGATCAGGAATGCGAAAAATCCGCAGACCGCGTAGCTGATGACGATGCCTGGGCCGGCCGCCGCCAGACGCCCGCCGGCGCCCATGAACAGGCCCGTGCCGATGGCGCCGCCAATGGCGATCATCTGCATTTGGCGGGAGGAAAGTCCCTTGTGGTAGTCCCCGTCGCCGGCGGTCAGGCCGGCATCCGGGACGTGCGCAGCGGTAGCGCGGGTGGTGGAATGCTCCATCGTAGTCCTTAACAGTTAGTCGGAGAGATTTGCCAGGCGCTCTGGCTTGAGCAGTTCGTTGAGATCTTGTGCGGACAGCAGGCCGCGTTCGAGTACTAGTTCGGCCACGCCGCGACCGGAATGCAGCGCTTCGAGCGCGATCGAGGTGGAAGCGGCGTAACCGAGCCGTGGATTCAGCGCAGTGACCAGCCCGATGGAGTTCTCCACCTCGCGGCGCAACGCGTCCTCATCGACGGTGATGCCGTCGATGCACCGGGCAGCCAGGGTGAGGCAGCCGTTGGTCAGGTGCTTGAGCGAGAGCCCGATGGAATGCGCGATCACCGGCTCAAAGGCGTTCAGCTGCAGCTGGCCACCCTCGGCGGCCATGGTCACCGTCATGTCATAACCGACCACCTGGTAGGCGATCTGGTTCACGACCTCCGGGATCACCGGGTTGACCTTGCCGGGCATGATCGAGGATCCGGACTGCACGGCAGGCAGCTGCAGGTCGTTGAGTCCCGCGCGCGGGCCCGAGGAGAGCAGACGCAGATCGTTGCAGATCTTCGAGATTTTCAGCGCCACACGCTTGAGCACCCCCGAAAGGTGCACAAAGGCCCCCACATCGCTGGTCGCCTCGATCAGGTCTTCGCTGGTTTTCAGCGGCAGGCCGGTCAATTCTGCGAGGTGGCCGCGGGCCGATTCGGCGTAGCCGGCCGGGGCGTTCAGCCCGGTGCCGATGGCGGTGGCGCCCAGGTTGATCTCGGTGACCAGGGACAGCGACTCGGCCAAGCGGTCGCGGTCCTCGCGCAGGGTGACCGCCCAGCCGCCGAATTCCTGGCCGACGGTCATCGGCACCGCGTCCTGCAGCTGGGTGCGGCCCATTTTGACCACGCTGCGGAATTCCTTGGCCTTGGCCAGGCAGGAGTTCTCCAGCACCGCCATGGCGGCTAGCAGCGGCTGGGTGGCGAAGTGCGTGGCGATGTTCACCGCGGTGGGGTAGGCGTCGTTGGTGGACTGCGAAAGGTTTACATGGTCGTTGGGGTGCAAAAACGAGTATTCGCCCTTGGCGTGCCCCATGATTTCCAGCGCGAGGTTGGCGATGACCTCGTTGGCGTTCATATTGGTGCTGGTGCCCGCGCCGCCCTGGATCGGGTCGATGATGAACTGGTCGTGCAGCGAGCCATTGGCGATCGCCTCGCAGGCCTGGTCGATGGCCCGCGCCCGGGCGTCGTCAAGCAAGCCCAGCTCATGGTTGGCGCGCGCCGCCGCCTGCTTGACCCGGGCCAGCGCGGTGATCAGGTGCGGGTTGCCGGACAGGGAAGTCCCGGTGATGTCAAAATTTTCCTTGGCGCGCAGCGAATGCACCCCCCAATAGGCTTCAACCGGGATTTCACGGTCGCCGATGAGGTCGTGTTCGCTGCGGGTTACGGGAGCCTGAAGGGTTTCAGACATGTCTGCTCACTCCTGATTTTTGGGCGCACTGAGCGCACCCTAGGTGGTTGATGATGCTAAATTTTGCCGGTGTTTTAGAGCGCTTGGAGCTGCCCGACGACTTCTCCGCCGCCAAGCAGGTCGGTGGAAGCGAGGCCGCGTAACTGGTGTTGGGCTTCGCCGTCCAGGCGTTCGGCCAGTAGTTTCACGGTGATCGGCATGCGGGCCCGATCTGAACCGTCGGAAATCTTCACCGCCAGCGAAGACCCATCGGCGAGGCCGACCGCTTGGATGCCTTCGAAGCCGTCCTTGGCCACGGAGCCGTGAAGTGCGCGCATCAGCGCGGTGACGTCGCGTCCCTCGCCGGCCACCAGTTCCGGGTGGGTGCGCATGGCGTGTGCGACCCGGCCTTCTGCGGTGTTCTTGGCGGCGCCGGACAGCTTGGCAAAACCGCGGGCCAACGCGGCCAAGGTCAACGGGTAGACCTCGGTGCCGCAGCCATCGGTGCTGGAGCGCAGGATTTTTTCCTCCGTCAGCTCTTCAACTACCGCGCGCAGGGTGGCTGCCAGCGGGTGATCGGCGGCGAGGTAGTTCTGGGTATCCCAGCCGTTGTGCTTGCACATGGCCAGCAGCGCGGCGTGCTTGCCCGAGCAGTTCTGCGCCAGCTGGGTAGCGGTGCCGCCCTGGGCCAGCCAGGCGGCGCGTTCTTCCACGCCGTAGGGCAGGTCGGTGGAGTTGCCCAAATCTGCGGCGGATAGTCCGGCAGTCTGCAGCGTGGATTCGGCGACCTGCTGGTGGCGCGGGGAGCCCGAGTGGCTGGCGGACGCCAAGGCGATCTGCTCGTCGGTGAGCTCCAGACCGGAGCGGAGGATCGCGACGGCGAACAGCGGCTTGAGCGCGGAGCGCGGGTAGAAGCGTGCCTGCTGATCGCCCAGGGTCATCAACGGCTGTCCGTCGGGGTCAAGCAAGACCGCTGACCCATAATGGATCGACTCCAGGACGTTTCCGCGGCTGGCGGCGACCAGCGGAATGTGGGCAGGCAGCGCCGCTGCCGTGGAGGGGTGCGCCACAGATGTTGCTGGCGAGGGATTCACTTGGTGCTCCTGACGATGGTGGATACTGCGTGCTGCACTGCGCTCAGGTGATCGGCCATGGCTTGGCCGGCGGCCTCGGGCTGGCCGGCTCGGATGGCCTCGACGATGGCACGGTGCTCGGAATTTGAGGGGGAGCGGCGGCCGGTGACCAGGTTGACGGTTTCTGACTGGCGGGCCATCGCGTCGCGGATGTCGCCCACGACGCGGTCAAAAACGGAGTTGCCGCTGGCCCGGGCTATGGCCGCATGGAAGGCGGCGTCCAGCTGCACCCAAGCTTCGGAGCCGTCTTCTGCTTCCATGTCTTCGATGAGTCCGGTCAGTCGTTCCAGATCTTCGCTGGTACGCCGGGTAGCGGCCAGCTCGGCGGCCGGGATTTCAATATGCGGGCGGGCCTCGTAGAGGTCGGCCGAGGAGAACGTGCCAAGCACCAGATCGCGGGTGGGCCGGTGGGCGATGACAAAGGTTCCACGCCCGGTTTCGGTGCGGGTCAGCCCTAAAGCAGCGCAGGAACGCAGCGCTTCGCGAACTACCGAGCGGCTGACCCCATAGGTTGCGGCGAGGGTAGCTTCGGAGCCGAGTTTGGCCCCCAGCGGGATCTCTTGGGCCTCGATGGCGGTGCGCAGGGTATTAAACACGGCCTCGGAGGCGCTGGTCCGAGCGATCGGCTGCTGTCCGGCTGTCCAGCTGTCTGACAGGTTCATGATTACCAGTGTGCGGGTGTGATGCACCCAACGTCAAGTCCTTGCTTCTGCGGATGCGAATGCTCTAGTCAGCACGCCGGCTCAATTCCCGCTCCGGCAAGCCGAGCCGGCGATCGCGGAAGGGCGGTCGGCTGTTGGTGCGCATCAAAAACGCAAGCTGCGCGTTGGTTCGTACGTAGCTTCCAGTAGATCGAGCATGCGTAATAGTTCCAGGTTTGAGCCGATTGTGAAATTAATTGACGCGTCATTCATAATTTTTGAATAAAGCGATAGAGTGAAAATGTTGCGTCACCGGGAGAGTGATGAAGACAATCTTTAGCCGGATTCGCGGAACTGTTGCCCACGCAGGTCGCACGTTTCCGACAAGGCGGTTTTCGCTCTCGACAGATCGGTACCAGATGCAATCCACCGCCCTGTCCGGGATTAACTCGCGGACAGCGAAGAGAAGAGGATTTAATGAAAACTCGTGCAGCAGTAGCGATGGCACCAGAGCAAGCTCTGGACATCCGGGAACTGGAACTTGACGAACCGCGTTCCAATGAACTTCGAGTGCGAATCATTGCATCGGGCGTATGCCATACCGACGCAATTATCCGAGATCAGTGGTATCCCGTGCCGCTTCCGGTCGTCCTTGGTCATGAGGGTTCGGGTATTGTTGACGCGGTAGGCTCTGACGTTGCGGGCTTCTCCATCGGTGACAAGGTGGTTCTTGGCCCTGCCTACTGTGGCAGCTGTGAGCAGTGCGTCTCCGGACATCCGATGTACTGCGTGAACTTCTACGACCGCAACTTCGGGGTGCAGCGTCCAGATGGTTCCAAGGCTTTTTCGGAGAATGGCACCCCGGTTGGCTCACACTTCTTCGGGCAGTCTTCCTTCGCCGAATACACCAACGTGGTCGCCCATAGCGCGGTAAAGGTCCCAAATGATGTGCCGCTTGATATTCTCGGCCCGCTAGGCTGTGGCATCATGACCGGCTCCGGTGCGGTGCTCAATGTGCTCAAGCCGGAAGCGGGCTCATCGGTCGTGGTTTTCGGCACCGGTGCTGTAGGCATGGCCGGTATGCTGGCGGCGAAGGCGGCCGGCGCCACCACGATCATCATGGTGGATATCGTCGAATCCCGGCTGGAATACGCCAAAGAACTTGGTGCCACCCACACGGTGAACTCCAAAGAAGTTGATCCAGTCCAAGCGATCAAGGAGATCACCGGCGGTGGGGCACAGTACGCGCTGGACACCACGGGAGTACCCATGGTCTTCACCCAGATGACCAATTCGCTAGCCATCCGCGGTCACGCGGCGCTGGTGGGTGCGGCCAAACTGGGCACCGAAGCGAAAATCGATATTGGAACCCAGCTGCTCGCCGGAATCAATGTGCATCTGGTCGTCGAAGGCGACGCCGTACCGAAGGAATTCATTCCGCGCTTGATCAACCTCTACCGCCAGGGGCTGTTCCCCTTCGACAAGCTGATCAAAACGTACAAGTTTGAAGACATCAATCAAGCTTTCGCTGATTCAGCTGATGGATCCACGCTCAAGCCGGTCATCGTCTACTAAGCTTCATCGCTTGGAGACGCATCTGGCGCTTAAATAGGTAATCCCGGATCGAATGTTAAATCGATCCGGGATTATCTGTATCCGTGGTGCTTAAGGAATGGTGATGATCTGTCCGGCGTAGGAAAGTCCGCCGCCAAAGGCGAAGAGCAAAGCCTTATCACCCGAGGCCAGAGGCTCATCGGAGGCCATCAGCTTGGACAGTGCCAGCGGCATCGAGGCGGCCGAGGTGTTGCCGGAGTAGACCACGTCGGTGGCCACGCGGGCGTTGGGTGCGCCGATCTTCTCCGCCAATGGCTCGATGATGCGCAGGTTAGCCTGGTGCAAGATGATTGCGTCTAGTTCTTCTGGCTTCAGGCCCGCACGGTCGATGATCTTCGACGCGATCTTTGGCAACTGGGTGACGGTCCAGCGGTAAACGCTCTGCCCGTTCTGCGCGAACTTCATATCATTGTCTGCCTCAATGCGCACGGCGTCGGACAGTGAAGGAACCGAACCCCAGACCACCGGCGAAATTTCTGCGGTATCCGAAGCGGTGATGATGAATGCTCCGGCACCGTCAGCGGTCAGCACGCAGGTGCTGCGGTCGGTGAAGTCGGTGTAATCGGTGAGCATTTCCGAGCCGATTACCAGTGCCTTGGTGGCGCTGCCGGCGGCAATCGCGCCCTGTGCCATGCCTACCGCGTGTGCGAACCCGGAGCAGGCGGCGTTCAGATCCATGGTGGCCGGACCCTGATCCATGCCAAGACCCAGGGCTACGCGGGCGGCCATATGGGGGGTGCGATCCGTCGCGGTGCAGGTGGCGACGATGATCAGGTCGATGTCTTCGGCGTTGATGTCCGGGGCATTGTCCAGAGCCATCTTCGCGGCCTTGATTGCCATCGAATCAACGGTCTCGACGCCGGTTCCCCAGCGGCGCTCCTGAATCCCTACGCGGCGGGTAATCCACTCGTCGCTGGTCTCGACCAGCGTTTCCAACTCGGTGTTGGGCACGATGCGCTCAGGCTGGAAATGGCCAAAGGCTACAACTTTGCTGCCGGTCATGAGTTTAACTCCTTGGGAAATGAACACTCTTGCTCTCAAGGTTAGTCGTTTTGGAGCCTACTTGCCGTTCACAACGGACACCGGCGCCGGGCCAATATGGTAAAACCGGCTCAACGCCCGCAAAACTGGCCAGATTAACCGTTTTTCTCAGCAGGTTCATGACACGGTGGCTCATCGTTCATCTGCCGTCCAACCCGCTGCGGTGCAATGGTGGGAAAGCATTGCGGAAGGAATCGAGGCAAGGGGAGCATGATGTCACCACTACAGGTCGCAACTGCCGAACTCACGAGCCTGCGCCCGGTTCCGGGGTTCGGAGCAAAAACCATCTACCGGGGTGTGGCCCCACGAACCACGGACGCTGCGTACGCCGGGCAGTTGCGCCTGCGGGGAATAACCACGCTGATCGATCTGCGTGAACTAAACGAAATTTCACGCGAACCACTGGGGGACATTCCCGGGTTACGCTACCGGGGCATCCCGCTTTATTGCGGGCAAAACCCTGGCGATCGGACGCTGAGTGAGAACCAGCGCTTGTTGCTCGATGGCCGTGGGGCGCGGCTGATCGCGGCCCTTCGGGTTATCGGACAGCCGACGGACGGAAACACCGCGGTGGTCTGCCAGACCGGTGGAAAGCGCACCGGGCTGGTGATCGCGCTGCTGCTCGAAGCGATGGGAGTTGCGCGTGAGCTGATCATCGCCGACTTCGCGTCGGCGGTTCGTGAACCGGGCTATGGCCTGCCCGGCCAAATCGCGGCCACCATGAATGACACCCTGAATTGGCTGGTTGAAAGTTATGGCTCGGTGACCGGCTACCTGCTGAGCAAGGGGTTGACCGGGGCCGAACTTCATCGGTTGCTGGAGCTAGGCGCAGATGCCAGAGCCAGCACAGTGTGGCCGCTGGCGGCCAGCTCATGAAAAAGCTTAATGTGGTGCAGCTCAGCGACCCCCACCTGTGCGCCGAAGGGAAACTGCTGCACGGCACTATCGACGCATGGGCACGATTGCGCGCCGCGCTGCATTCGGCCAAGTATTTTAATCCCGACGTGGTGGTGGTGACCGGGGATATTGCTGACCGCGGGGCACCGATCCACGGCCGGGCGGCCAAACTTTTCGCCAAGTTCCAGGACAAGCTTGGCTGCCCGATCATTACCGTGCCTGGCAACCACGACCCGCAAGATTCAATCAACGAAGCGTTCAACGTTTACCGGCTCTCGACCGGACCACGCATCGCAAACACCGTCCACGAGATCAACGGGCTTCGCATCATCGGGTTGGATAGCGGCGGGTATCGCGAATCCCAGGGGCGGCTGGATATGGATCAGCTGCAGTGGCTCTCAGGCCTGCTTCGGGTCCCGGCGCCGCGTGGTTCGCTCATTGCCTTGCACCACCCGCCGGTGGATTCCCTGAATGAGCAAATGATCGGACGCGGGCTAGCGAATCCCGAGGATCTCGCGCTGGTACTTAGCGGCAGCGATGTGCGCGGAATCCTCTGCGGGCATTTTCACCAGGCTGGCGTGGGACAGCTCAAGGGCACCAACGTTTATATGGCACCGGCGACCTCGTACAACACCGACGTCTACGCACCGCAGCAGATTCTCAGCGGGCCGGAGGGCTCATGGTTCTCGCTGCTCCAGATCGATTCGCACTCGATGAGCAGCACCCCGATCCCGGTGCGCCACGGATCGCGTAAACCCAAAAACCAGCAGGCAAGCACCACTAAAAACGCAACACGCGCCAGAATTCCGGCGCATTCGAAAGGTAGAACACCATGAATGCAGCAGAAATCGTCTTCGTGAGGCACGGAGAAACCGAATCAAACCGGGCAGGACGCTTGCAAGGGCGCAGTGACCTACCGATGAATGAGACTGGGCGTCGACAGGCAGCCACAGCGGCGCTGGAACTTGCCGGAACCGGTCCCTGGGATGTGGTGGTTTCTTCCCCGCTTTTCCGTGCCCGCCAATCCGCGCAGATCATCGCGGATCTGCTCGGAGCTCCGCGCGTGCAAGAATTTCCGGAACTGATGGAGCGCGATTACGGCGACGCGGAGGGCACCGTCGTCACCGGATTGAGTGAGGAGAACGTGCGACGCCTCATGGACTTAGGCGAGAGCGAAGAACATCTGGTGGAACGCGCCATCAACGTGTTGTTCAAGATCAGTGTGCAGCACCCGGGCCAGCGTGTGGTGGTGGTCAGCCACGGCTCGTTGATCCGTTCGGTGCTCAGCGCTTTGCATGGTGCTCGTCATGAGTGGGTGCCTAATGGTCAGGTACTGCGAGTGGAAACTCAGCTTCTGACTGATCATGTGGCTCGCGAGCCGCTGTGGCACTAAGACAATAAACGGCAAAGACCCCACGTTGAACTTCAATGTGGGGTCTTGTGCGTCAACGAGACCAGTCGTGGGTGATTAGAGCGAACGCAGCACTACCGCGGTGCCCTGGCCGCCGCCACCACAGATGCCTACCGCACCTAGTGATCCGGAGCCGAGCTCCTGGAGCTGACGGGCTAGGGTGCCGATAATGCGGGCACCGGAAGCTCCGATCGGGTGGCCCAGCGCGATCGCCCCGCCGTGCGGGTTGACGATATCGGGGTTGATGCCCAAGGTGGCGGTGGACTGCACGGCGACGGCCGCGAAGGCCTCATTGATCTCGACAACCTGCAGGTCCGCGGCCTTTGCCTCGGCCTTGGCCAGCGCGGTGTTGATCGCGTTGGATGGCTGATCGTGCAAGGTGCGGTCCGGTCCGGCAACAAATGCGTGGGACAAGATCTCGGCCATGGGGCTTAGTCCTAGGCGCTTGATCGCCGCATCCGAAGCGAGCACCACAGCTGCCGCGCCATCGGTGATCTGCGAGGAGTTGCCCGCGGTGACCGTGCCTTCCTTGGCGAAGGCGGCCCGCAAACCGCCAAGGGACTCAACGGTGGTCTGCGGGCGGATTCCATCATCGGTGCTGTGCACGGTCTCGCCCTTGCGGGTGGTGATGGTGAACGGTGCGATTTCGCCGGCGAAAAATTCTTCTGATGCCCCAGCGCGCTGGTGCGAGTGCGCCGCGACGGTGTCCTGAGACTCGCGGTCGAGCTTTAAGGTGGCGTTATGTTCCTCGGTGGAGACACCCATGGAGCGCTTCTCGTGGGCGTCGGTGAGTCCGTCGTACTCCAGGGTGTCGATCATTTCAATGGCACCGTATTTGGTGCCAGCGCGGGCACGTTGCACATGCGGGGCCAAAGACATCGATTCCTGGCCAACCGCCAAGACCACGTCAACCTCGCCGGATGCGATTAAACGTTCGGCTGCCACCACCGCCTCGGCGCCGGAGAGGCAGACCGCGTTGAGCGTGATTGCCGGAACATCCAACCCGATGCCCGCACCGATGGAGGTCTGGCGTGCAGGGTTCTGCCCGGCGCCGGCCTGGAGCACCTGGCCGGCAAAAACGCGCTGCACCTCGGACGGGGCAACTCCGGCACGCTCCAGCGCGGCCCTGGCGGCGTGGGCTCCCAGCTCGGTGGCGGGGATGGCCGCGAGGGCGCCATTAAATTTCATGAAGGGGGTGCGTGCGTAACCTACAATTTTGACGTTCATGGGGTGAGGTCCTCCTGGAGTTCGACGGTGAATTTCGCTGAGGTAATGTTCCTGATGCTTTGGGGGGTTTCCCCCGGTGCGACCTGACGCAACACCAGTGTGGCATTAACGATGTCAAAAACCGCGCGGTCGGTAATGATGCGGTCCACAACCCCCGCACCGGTCAGCGGAAGATCGCAGGACTCGACGATCTTGGAGCTTCCGTCCTTGGCCACGTGGTCGGTGAGCACGATAACCCGAGGGGTGCCAGCCACCAGATCCATGGCGCCGCCCATGCCCTTGACCAGCTTGCCCGGGATGGTCCAGTTGGCCAGGTCGCCGTTGGCGGCTACCTGCAGGGCTCCTAAGATCGCGGTTTGCACATGGCCGCCGCGGATCATGCCGAAGGAGGTGGCCGAGTCGAAGAAGCTGCCGCCGGGCAGGATGGTGACGGTCTGCTTGCCGGCATTGATCAGATCCGCGTCTTCCTCGCCTTCGAAGGGGAAGGGGCCCATGCCCAGTAGCCCGTTTTCGCTTTGCAGCTTCACCGAGACGCCTTCTGGCAGATTATTCGCCACCAAAGTAGGGATGCCGATGCCGAGGTTCACATACTGTCCGTCGGTAAGCTCGCTGGCGGCCAGGGCGGCCATTTGATCTCTGGTCCACATGGTTAGGCCTCCTGCTTCGGGCGGACGGTGCGCTGTTCGATGTCTTTGACGTCGTCGGTATCCACGAGGGTATTCACGAAAATTCCGGGGGTTTCCACCAAGGACGGGTCAAGGTAACCGTCAACGATTTCCTCGGCCTCCGCGAAGGTGTGCTTGCCGGACATGGCTACCAGCGGGTTGAAGTTCTTCGAGGTCATCCGGTAGCGCAGATTGCCTTCGCTATCGGCTTGGTGCGCACGCACCAGGGCGATGTCTGCGACGATGCCGCGCTCTAAGATAGCTGGCTTGCCGTCGAATTCCATCACCTCTTTGCCCTCGGCGATGGGGGTGCCCACCCCGGTCGGAGTGTAGAAGGCCGGTACTCCCACGCCGCCTGCACGAAGTCGTTCGGCCAGCGTGCCCTGCGGTACAAATTCGACCTCAAGGTCGCCGTTGAGGAACTGTTGGGCGAAAAGTTTGTTTTCCCCCACATAGGAGGCGAGTACCTTGGCCACCTGTTTGTTTTCCAGCAGGACGCCTAAGCCCTTGCCATCGACGCCCATATTGTTGGAAACAATGGTCAGGTTTTTGGCGCCGGAGTCGCGTAGCGCGGTGATCAGCCGGTTGGGAATGCCGCTGAGCCCAAAGCCGCCTACGGCAATGATCATTCCATCTTTGACCACCGCGGCGAGTGCCTGCGCGGCGTCCTGACGATACTTCGTTGACATCTTCGTACCCCATCCGTCCACAATATGGATTTGAGTGTTGATTAACTATGACCGTAGTAACTCCAAGTGGATAGCTCAATAGTTCTGCGCGAACTGCTCAATATTGCTCGATAGGTGATGAACTATCCGTAAATCGTTCATAATGTGGATATGAGTAAAACTCCTGCCGGCGCCCAAGTGGTCGGACGCTTGGCTGCGGTATTGCGAACGGTCAGTACCTCGATGCCCCAAGGGATCACCACCACGCAGGTAGCCCGGCATACCGGATTAGCCAGGCCTACCGTGCACCGACTACTCTCGGCGCTGACCGCCGAGGGATTCTGCGATCATGACCACCAGGCTGGACGCTGGCTGCTGGGGCCGGAACTGTATTTGATGGGCGCGGTAGCCGCAGAACGCTACGACATCAGCGAATTGGCTCGCTTACACGTCGCGGCGCTCGCCGAAGAAACCGGAGAGAGCGCATTTCTTTCCGCCCGCCGTGGCGACGAAACGGTCTGCCTATTGCGTCAAGATGGTGCCTTCCCGATCCGTTCCTTTGTGCTCTATGAAGGGCGACGATTCCCGTTAGGGGTAGCCTCGGCGGGCATCGCCATCTTGGCTTTCCTGCCTGAAGAGGCGATGGAGCGGTACCTCGAATCCAGTAATTTGGTCGCCGAATATGGTCAGGCGCACGGTGCCGAGCAGGTGCGAAGCAAGATCGATCAGACTCGCACGTTGGGGTATTCGTTGAATCCCGGGCTGATCGTCGAGGGCAGCTGGGGCATTGGCGCCGCGGTTTTTGACGCTTCCGGGCAGCCTGCCTGGGCTTTGAGTTTAACCGGGATCGAATCGCGCTTCGAACCCTCCCGCCAAGAAGCCTTAGGGAAATTACTGCTGCATCACGCCCACGAACTTTCGATGAAGTTACGCGGATCTGCGCTGTCAGCTAAGCGATAGCCGTCGCCGCCCGCGGGGCAGGTAACGTACAAGATGAATCATCGGCAGGTGTTGAGAAAGTTGGCGTTAATGACTGGGCTCCCACAGGGATTACTGACTCCGCAGATCTTGATAGATCTTGATATTTTAGACCGGAATATCGATCGGGTAGCCAAGAATGTCGCCGGCAAGGAGTTGGCGCTCCGCCCACACGCCAAGACGCATAAGATGCACGAGATCGCCGGGCGTCAGCTGGAGGCCGGAGCAGTGGGGCTGACCGTTGCCACTATCGGTGAGGCGCTAACTTTTGCACTGCATGGCGTGGGGGACCTATTCGTGGCTTACCCGCTGTGGATTTCCGATGCTCAAGCCAAGCGGATCCGCGAACTACTTAGCTACGTCAAACTTTCCCTCGGTACCGATTCAATTGCCGCGGTTCAACAGCTTGCCCGTCAGCTCGCAGATAAAAAAGACCAGCTTGGGCTGATGATCGAGATCGACAGCGGACACCATCGCAGCGGTGTGCAGCCGGCCGAGGTGCTCGATGTCGCGCGAGCCGCCCGGGAGGCTGGACTAAACGTCATCGGAATCTTCACCTTCCCAGGCCACAGCTACGCCCCGGGCAAACCCCAGGAAGCCACTGACCAGGAACAACAGGCTCTCGGCGAGGCGGCCGCGTTATTGCGCGAGGACGGCTTTGAACTCAAACGCATCAGTGGAGGATCAACTCCCACAGCGGAACTGGCGGACAACAGCCTGCTGACCGAGGTGCGCCCGGGAGTGTACGTTTTCGGCGACGCGCAGCAATTTGAGCTGGGACGCTGCCGGTGGGAGGACATCGCACTGAGTGTGGCCACCACGGTGATCAGCCGCCACGAGGGCGATGCCCAGAACCCCCGGCGCATCGTTGTGGACGCGGGAAGCAAGATCCTCGGCTCGGACCGCCCGGGTTGGGCGACCGGCTTTGGCCGGATTCTGGAAAACCCGGAGGCGCAAATCAGTGCTCTCTCGGAACACCACGCGACCGTGCTCTGGCCCGAAGGCCAACCGCTTCCGGCCTATGGAGACCAGCTGCGGGTCATTCCCAACCACGTGTGCGTGGCGGTGAATCTGGTGGACCAGGTCTGCGTGGTGCGCGGCGGCAAGATGATCGAACGCTGGGATGTGGCAGCTCGCGGGTTGAACTTCTAGGCCGCGGTGCTACCGGGCCAGCTGATCCGCAACGGCGCTGGGTGACCAATGCGTGGCCGAGGACAGTGCCCCCTGCAGCTCGGTGCCGCAGGCTTCGTCGATCAGCTCCTTGTCGCCGACGATTACCAGGAGGCTCCGGGCGCGGGAGAGACCTACGTAAAGCTGCTCCACCGCGCGGGACATGTCCTTAAAACCGTTCACGCACAGCACCACCACCGATCGTTCTAGTCCTTTGAAACCCAAGACGTGCCCGTAGAATTCCTCTTAGTTGGCGTGGAATGCTGGCCAGTAGGCTGAGTCGATGGTTCGAAGGTCGTAGTGCTCCTGATGGATGGGGTGGCGTCGATTCGTGGTGAGCAGGGCGATCTGATTGTTCGCCCAGCCCTCCGCGATCAGCGGATCCACGCAGTCCGAGGCGAGGTCTACCGCCTCTTGTGTGGAACAGGAAACAAAACGCACCGGCACTCCCTGCCCGCCACGGGGTTTGACCTTCTCGCCAGCGAGATTTTTGAAGGTCTGCGCAATGCGCCGGGTATTGCGCAGGTTGTCGTCCACATGAATGGGGACCAACTGCGCCGCGGCGCCGAAACTTGCCCCCAGATCCTCGCCGTTCCAGCGGCGGTACACATTTTGCCGCACATCCATGAAGGCATAGATCTTGCCCTGCAGGGGATCCTTGGTGCAGGCCAACAACGCTTCCCACCACTCGGGGGCAAAATCCTGGGCCTCATCGACAATGATCGCGTCGAGCTTGTCCTCCTGGGGTATTTCACGGGCCAGATCGCGCAGCAGCCGCGGCATCTGGACATCGAAATAATCTTGTCCGGTGCCGTCGGGAACGCCGAGGCTGCGCGCGTACTCGTGGAATTCTCCGACGTGCACGGGCTTGTTCTGGCGCCAGCTGGTAACCTGCTTTTTCAGGTAGTGGCCCAGGCCCTTGTTGTAGCAGAACAGTCCTACGCGTTCGTTGTCCTTGGACAGCTGCTTGGCCTTTTCCACTGCCATCCAGGTTTTGCCGCTACCGGCTCCACCGATGAATTTGACCCGGGGCAGCGCACGCGTAGCGCCGAGCAGGATCGCTTGGCGTGCGGTGAGGTGCTCTTGAAGATCTTCATTTTCCAGCGCTTCGGAGGTTTGCAGATGTTCGGGCGCAAAATCGGCGGCCAGGTGCCGGCAGATGCGGTCCGTGAAGGATTGCGCCAGGGCCGAATAGCCACCACCTTGCTCTTGAATTGCACGGTGCAGGTAGTTTGCACTGTGCTTCAGATCGTTGTGATCCATGAGCAGATCCCGGGGAAGGCCGGCCTTCGTCCAAGTGGCCGGAACTTCCGTGTAGGGCAGGCAGACCACGTGGGCAAAGCGGCTGTTCAAGGGTGTGCCGGTTTGCTGCGTGATCCACTTCTTAAACGCATGGGCGGCGCTTTGCACCTGGGCCATAGGGTCTTTCAGAGGGTGCCGGCCTTTGGAATCAGACTGGTACCAGGCACCGTTTTCCACGCCGACCAGCCCGCCCTTGACCTCGATGGCTGCCAGTCCGACTCCGGGCCACAAGATCAGCAGGTCGATCTCGTGCTCCACGGCGCCGTGGCGGATCGCTACCGAGTGGGCGATCACCGCTTCATCGGGCAAGGAGCGGCACAGCTGTTCCCATACGGCCTTTTCGGCAGACTGGCCATCTGAAAATTCAGGTTCCTGCGGAATGCAGCGGAGCATTGATCCCCCTCGATACGTTGCGCTTACTCGGAGTCTATGTGGGAAAGCGCGAATCTGTGCCGGGGACCAAGTCAGATTCGCGCAGCCGTTGCAGTATTAATGCCAAGGCGGGCCAGCTGCTGCGGCCCTTGCGGGTTCGGGCGAAGGCGCGCAATTCTAGCTTTGGATTGGCTAACGGCAGGATGCTCAGGCCCGCACGTGGGGCGCGGTCCCGAGGCAGCAGCCCCACGCCAAGACCGGCGAGGATGAGATCTTCGACCAGATCAAGACTGTCTGACTGATGGCGCATGGTTGGCTCGAAGCCTGCCATGGAAGAAATAAGTCGCAACACCGATTCGTCGGCGATATTACGCGAGTTGCCAATCCAGTCATGCTGCGCGAAGGCCGAGAAAAGGGTGCTGGCATCCGGTTGGCCGCTCTGGGATTTGAGCAGGCTAGCGTGTGCGCTTCGAACACCCAAACCCCACTCGGTGCTCCAGAGCTTGAGAGTTTCGACGTCCGAGGCCACCTGCGCCGGAGCCAAGTTGTAGTCGTAGGTCAGCGCCAGGTCGATGTCATCGGCGGCGAGTTTGTTCAGGGCCTCGGCCGGTTCATGTTCGAGCACCACGATATTCACCTGGGGGTGATGTGTAGCGAGGTCATCGATGATCGGCATCAGGGACCGCCGGATCGTGGTGGCAAATCCTGCCACCCGCACAGTTCCCGATGGTTCGGCGCCCGTATCGAGGTCGAGGCGTGCGGCGTCCACGGCGCTCAGGATGATGCGTGCATGCTCCGCAAACCTGCGACCTGCCGGAGTCAATCGCACCCCGCGTCCATCGGGTTCGATCAGGGTGGTGCCGACTTCGCGGGTGAGCTGGGCGATTTGCTGGGAGACCGTGGAGGTGGTGGCGCCTAGGATGTCTGCTACGGCGCGCATCGAGCCGGTGCGGTGCAGTTCGTAGAGATATTGCAGGCGACGGGTTTCCATAGGCCTATTGTCCATTAATCTTGAATGATATGTTGCGGATTCTCGCGTGGACGTGAACGAGAAGTGTGCGTTCTACTGGAAGGCATGAACATGAAGTCCGCATCAGCACCCAGCTCCGCCTCGATTGGATCGCTGATGGCCTTTGGCTCGATGAGCTGCGTCCAGCTGGGGTTGACGGCCTCTATTGTGCTGGCCGACAACATCGGTTCCGGGGCCGTAGCCTGGCTGCGGTTGGCTTGGGCTGCGGTGATTCTGGTGATCATTGCCCGGCCTTGGAGGCTGACGTTCACGCGCGAAACGCTGCTCATCTGCGCGCTACTGGGTCTAGCCACCGCAGGCATGACGGTGAGTTTCATGAAGGCGGTGGAAAGCATCCCGCTGGGTACCGCAAGTGCCTTGGAATTTATGGGTCCGTTGGCGGTGGCGGTGATTCAGGGGCGTGGTTCGGCTCGGTGGTGGGCGGTGATCGCGGCGCTCGGAGTGCTGGGGCTGACCGAACCTTGGTATGGTGCGGTGGATCTGGGCGGTGTGCTCTATGCCTTGGGTGGAGCGGTCTGCTGGGCAGTCTATGTACTGCTGACCCAACGTGCTGGAGATGCTGTTGACGGAGTTGGCGCGTTGGCTGTCTCGATGCCGGTAGCAGCGATCGCCGCAACATTCATGGTGGGACCTGCCATGCTGCGAGCCATCGACCTGCAGACGCTTGCCATCGGCGTGGGCTTGGCCCTGCTGCTGCCGGTGATTCCCTTCAGCTTGGAAATTTTCGCGCTGCGCAGGCTGACCACAGCGTCCTTTGGCACACTGATGTGTTTGGAACCTGCCATCGCGATGACCGTTGGTCTGCTCCTCCTGCAGCAGGTGCCACGCCCCGCCGCCATGGTGGGCATCGCGCTGGTTATTGCGGCAGGCATCGGAGCCACCCGTACCGGCCAGCGGCTCATTGATCCCGGGGCCCTCGCGCTTGCAGCTTCGGCCGGAAACCGAACCGAAGAGCCTGCAAGACGCAGCTAGTCACCCTCCTGGTCTAAGGTTTCTGGTCCCGCAGTGGCGAAAATTCGGCCGAAATCCGCCTCGTCGTGTAACCCGAAACCACCGGTATCGGGCATGATTAGATTCATGGATAATACTGCCGCACCGGCCTGGGTAGCCAACTATCAGCCAGGCGTTCCTGCACAGATTGAGCTTCCCACACAATCGCTGAGCCATATGTTCGAACGTTCCGTGCGCGAAGCCGGTCCGAGTCCGGCTACCGAATTCTTCGGCCGCCAGGTCAGCTACGCGCAGCTTGGCGAACAAGTTTTGCAAGCAGCCGAGGGGCTGCGCAAACTCGGCGTGAAAGCCGGAGACCGGGTGGCGCTGATCCTGCCGAACTGCCCACAGCACGTGGTCGCGTTTTACGCGGTGCTGCGTCTGGGAGCGGTCGTGGTGGAGCACAATCCGCTCTACACCTCTCGCGAACTTCGCCACCAGTTTGAAGACCACCAAGCACGCGTGGTCATCGCCTGGGACAAGGTAGTCTCCAGCGTGCAGAAGTTCCCCGGCGACGTGCAGATCGATACGATCATTGCGGTGAACCTGCTCGAAGCGTTCCCTGCGGTCAAGCGTATGGCGCTGAATCTTCCACTGAAAAAACTGCGTGAAACCAGAAAATCATTGACCGCCGCTACCACCGGCACCATGGCCTGGAAGCAGCTGTTGGCCTCCGGAAGCTTGGACGCCGAGCATCCATTCCCAGCTGTGGAAGACCTTGCGGTTATTCAGTACACCTCGGGTACCACGGGCCGTCCAAAGGGTGCGATGCTCACGCACTTCAACTTGTATTCCAACGCATTGCAGGGTGAAGCATGGATGGAAGGTGCGCAGCAGCGCAAGGAAATTCTCTACGCGATCCTGCCGATGTTCCACGCTTTTGGGATGACCTTGTATCTGACTTTCGGGATCAAGAAGCAAGGACTACTGGTGCTCTTCCCGAAGTTTGATCCGCAGCTGATCTTGGATGCCTGGAAGAAGTCCCCGGCCACCGTGTACTGTGCGGTTCCGCCCATTTATGAACGCACCGCGATGGCAGCCAAGGAACAGGGTATTTCGTTGCGTTCGGCGAAGTACTGCATCTCCGGGGCGATGAACCTGCCAGATCACGTGGTGGAACTGTGGGAATCGATGTCCGGCGGCTTGTTGGTGGAAGGCTACGGGATGACCGAGTCCTCACCGGTGGCCTTGGGCAACCCATTCCATCCTTCGCGGCGTAACGGGACCATTGGAGTACCTTTCCCCTCGACCCTGATGAAGGTAGTCGACGTGGATGATCCGAGCCGAGAAGTTGCTCAGGGTGAACCAGGCGAATTACTGATCAAGGGACCGCAGGTGTTTGCGGGCTACTGGAACAACCCGGAAGAGACCGCAAAAACTCTGACCGAAGACGGTTGGCTGCACACCGGGGATGTGGTCACCGTGGACGAAGATGGCTTCACTCAGATCGTGGACCGAGCCAAGGAACTGATTATCACCGGCGGGTTTAACGTCTCACCTACTGAAGTTGAAAATGACACTGCGTACAACACGCAGATGTTTCGGACGCTGCGGTCTTCGGCAAGGCGCTGGAACGCGGGGGTGAAATGGTGGTGGCAGCGGTTCAACTCGACGAGGGGGCAACCTTGGATGAGGCGGCACTGCGCGAGCACTGTCGCGGTCAATTGGCGGCTTATAAGGTGCCAAAGCGCATCGTCGCTATCGAAGAGATGCCACGCTCCATGCTGGGCAAGATCTTGCGCAAGCAGGTCCGTGAAGAATTCAGCGACAAAGTCTAAATCGAATTTACGGCTGGTGGTGCCGCGGTTGCTAACGCAGCCGCGGCATTGCTGTCAGTAGAGACCGGGTGTATTCATGCTGTGGATCGCCGAAGACTTCCGCAGTGCTGCCCTGCTCAACGATTCGGCCCTGATACATCACGGCTACCAAATCGCTCATATGCTCGATGACTGACAGGTCATGGCTGATGAACAGATAACTGGTTTCGGTCTCTTGCTGTAAACGGTCCAGCAGATCCAAAACGGTTGCCTGAATCGAAACGTCCAAGGCAGATACGGGTTCGTCGAGTACGAGTACCTGGGGCTCCGGTGCCAGCGCGCGGGCAATCGCCAGGCGTTGGCGTTGCCCACCGGAGAGTTCACGAGGATTACGCCCGCTTAAATCGGGATCCAACTCCACTTGTTCCAGTAGCCGGGCCACCTGATCTTTGTATCCTGAGCCGCGCTTGCTGCGACCTGCTGATAACGCATCGGTGAGGATCTGGCCCACCGAGTAGCGCGGATCAAAAGAGCCCAGTGGGTTCTGATAGATGGCGCCAATATTCTCTCGTAAGTTGCGCCGGGCTGCTTCGCCGTGCGGGGCGAAACGCTCACCGAGCAGGGTGACGCTGCCGGCATCGGGGCGTTCTAATCCAAGGATCATCCGTGCGGTGGTGGTTTTTCCGGAGCCAGATTCTCCCACCAGGCCTAGAGTCGAACCGCGGGGAAGCACAAAGCCTGCCTCGATCACGGCGGGGTGCCTTGAGAAGGACTTAGACAGGTTTTCTACGACCAAGGCGGGAGTGGCATCAGGGTCGGTCGGCGGCAACTGGCGGGGTTCACTTGTTATGGCCTTGGTGCTCAAGGGAGCAAAGCGTGGCACCCCAGAGGGAATGGCCCGCAACAAGGTGCGCGTGTATTCATGCTGCGGGTGGTTCAAAATCTGTTCGGTGGTCCCGGACTCGACGATTTTTCCGGATCGCATCACCGCGATGCGATCTGCCAGCTGGGCCACTTGAGCGAGATCATGGCTGATCATCAACACCGCACGGCCCTCATCCTTGAGCGCGGCTAACTGTTTAAGTACGAGGGCTGCGAGACGAGAATCCAGCGCGGTGGTGGCCTCGTCGGCGATGACAATTTGTGGGTCGCCAATCAGAGCTTGGGCGATCAGGACGCGCTGGCGCATGCCACCGGAGAGCTGGGTGCTGCGCTGTTTCATGCGACGCTCGGGATCCGGCAGATCCACGGAGGCCAAAGCCTCAAGCACCTTGGTGCTGCGCGCTGCACGGTTCAGCGTGCCGTGCTCTTTCAGGACATCTTCGATCTCGCGTCCCACCGGGCGCAGCGGGTCCAAGGCCATCAGCGCGTCTTGCAGAATCATGACTACCGAACTGCCACGGATTTTTTGCCATGCCGGTTCGGTCAATGTCAGCGCATCTTCTTGGCAGACCACGAGTTTTTCGGCGCTGACTCTTCCGCCGCTCAGCCCCAAAAGGCTGCGCGCGGTGACCGACTTTCCCGAACCGGATTCGCCCACCAGCGCTAGGCATTCGCCCGCGTTGAGCTCGAAGGATACGGCGTCCACGGCGTGTTGGCCGGCAAAACTGACGCAGAGGTTCTCAACTGCCAGTAGTGGATTCATATGGCTTTCACCTTCCCGCCGAGGGCGCGTCCAATCAGCGTGGCACCGGCGGCAACAACAACGATGGCAAGTCCAGGGAAGAAGCTGAGCCACCACGCAAGATGCAGGTAGGTGCGCCCTGCCGAGAGCATCGCACCCCATTCGGGCGCCGGTGGGGGAGTGCCCAGGCCGAGGAAGGATAGTGCCGCCGCCCAGATCACCGCTTGGCCAATGCCCAGCGTGACCAGTGCGAGCAACGGCTGCAATGCGTTGGGCACGAGGTGATTACGGACCTTGCGCCAGGTGCCGCGGCCAAGTACGGTAGCTGCCTCCAGCATTTCCGAGTTTTTCAAGGTGCGGATCTGGCTGCGTACCAGCCGTGCGTAACCTGGCGCCGTGGATAAGCCCACCGCGACAATCGCCGGGCCCACTCCTGGCCCGGTAAAGGCGATGATCAGTAACGCCATGAGCAACGAAGGAACCGAGTAGAGAGCTTCGAGCACCCGCAGGATCACCTCGTCGAGCCAGCGCGGAGCCAAAGCGGCCGCGGTTCCTAAGACCAATGCCAAACCCATGCCCAGTGCGGTGGCGGCCAAACCAATGTAGAGCGAATCTCCGGCGCCGTGGATCACCCGGGTGAATACGTCGCGGCCGGACTCGTCGGTGCCAAAAATGTGCGCTCCGCTGGGCGCTTGGAAAGCCTGGGACGGATTGATCGCCAGCGGATCCGCCGGAGCAATAAGGGCGGGGACAAACGCCGTGAGTACCCAGAAGGCAATGAAAAGTAAGCTGAGAATTTTTGCGGTGCGGCTCATGATTCTGCCCCCGCCGGGTCGATGAGCCGCTCGATGGCCTCGGTCAACGCCATCACCACGATATAAACAAGTGCAGAGAACAATGCGATGCCGGTGACCATGGGAATGTCGCGGGCAAGCACCGCGGAAAGCAAGGACCGGCCCAACCCCGGACGAGCGAAAATCGCCTCGACGACTACCGCACCGGAAAGCAGTGAAGAAAAAGCCCAACCGGTCAGCCCAAGAGCCGGCAGCGCTGCATGGCGCAAACCGTGACGCCGGAACACCGTCAGCCGGCTTTCGCCGCGGGCGCGGGCCGCCAGCGCAAACTGGCTGCCCATCGCGGTATTCAGCGAATCGCGCATCAGCTGGGTGAGGAATCCGGCCAGCGGAAGCGCCAAGGTGAGTACCGGCAAGACCAGTCCGGCGGCAGTTCCGTTGGCGACGGCGGGAAGCCAGCCGAGCATCGAGGAGAACAGCATGATGAGTACCGCGCCGAGCCAAAAATGCGGGACCGCCGCTGCCACAATCTCTACCGCGTTACCCAACAGCTGACCGAATTTATTGGCGCGCATCGCTAGCAGCGCAAGGAGCAATGCCAACAGCCACGCCACTGCCAGCGCCATTAACGCCAGGTTGATGGTCGGCGGAAGAACCTCGCCCATGATCTGCAGGACCGGATCCTTGAAGGAGTAAGAGGTCCCGAAGTCCAAGCGGATGAGTTTGGCGAGGAACAGAAAATATTGGCTGACGATCGGCAGATCAAGACCGTACTCGGAGCGGGCGTTGGCCAGCGCTTCGGCCGAAGCCTGTGAACCTGGACCACCCATGATCGCTTCGGCTGGGTCGCCGGGGATGAGGCGTACGCCGATGAAGATGGCGGTGGCAACCAGCCACAGCACCACCAGCGCGCCGCCAACCTTGCGACCCAACCAAGCGAGCAGTTTCATGATGAGGTGTTTACCGCTTATTTATCGAGGAATACGTTGTAGTAGATCGGGGAGGAGACCGCGGTGGTCTGGCCCATGCCGTGGACGTTCTTCGAATACAGGAAGTGGTTCTGCTGATCATAGAGCGGCATTACGTAATAGCCGTCCAGCACGATCTGCTGAGCCTGCTTGTAGAGTTCGGCACGCTCAGTTTCGTCGTTGGTCTGCTCCGCGTCAACCAGCAGTCGATCGAGCTTAGGATCCTTCACCTGTGCATTATTGGCGAAGTAACCGCTGGGTGCGGGAACCGTTGAATCGGAGTGGAACAAGATGCGCAGGACGCTCGGGCCGACCTTGGTGTACGGAGCGGAAACAAGGTCATATTCGTGCTTTGCCAGTGCGCCGTACCAACTGGACAGGTCCAGCAACTCGATCTTGATCTCAAAACCAACCGGCTTAGCGGCGGCCTGCATCTGTTCGAACAATGACTGCTCGGCAGGAACCGACTGGTTGGTGGAAACCGGGAACTTCAGAGTCAGCCGTTTGCCGTCCTTAACCCGGTAACCTTCGGAATCGCGCTGAGTCCAGCCGGCAGCGTCGAGCAGCTCGTTGGCTTTCGTGGCGTCGGTGGTGAACTTTGATTCATCCGAGATGCCCAGTGGTTCAACGCTGGAGAGCAATGAGTAGCTGCGCTTTGCGGTGTTGAAGTACAGCGAGTTGATTCCGGAGTTCACATCGACAGAGTGCATGAACGCCTCGCGCACACGCACATCATCAAATGGTGCCTTGGAGCTGTTCAGCTCGAGACGATTTGATGCGCCCGGGCGAGGCGCGTCCAGGTGGCCCAGCCCGTTATCGGCGGCGGTGGAGATGGTGTCTGGCTGCGGGTTGTCAATGACGTCAACCTCGCCGGACTGCAGTGCTGCATAACGGCTGGCGGCCTCAGGGATGAAGCGCCAGGTGATGCCGTCCAGATAGGAGGTTGCGCTGGCTCGCTCGGCATCTGCTGCCGGGGAGACATAATCTTCGTAACGCACCAGATTGACAGCTTGCTGGCGGTCCCAGGATTCAACCTTGAAAGGGCCGGTGCCTGCAGGGGCGGCGCAGTTTGCTGCCTGATCACGTTTCAGTCCCTGGGGGGACTGAATTGCGGTCCATGGCATCGATAGCGATTCGAGCAATGCATTATCTGGCGCGGAAAGCTTAAGTTCTGCGGTGAGCTCGTCGACGAGTTTGATCCGATCCACCTTGCCCACGGCTAGATAGCCGGTGGACGAAGCGGTATTTGGATTCTGCAGGTGCTCGATATTGGCTTTGATCGCCTCTGAGGTGAGCTTGGTTCCGTCGTGGAAGGTGATCCCGTCACGCACTGTAATGGTGCGGGTCAGGCCATCGGTGGAGACCTCGGTTTTTTCGGCCAGCCAGGGGATGATCTTCCCCTCTGCGTCCTTGGTGAACAGCGATTCCATGAACTGGGATGCGACCAGCGCCTGCGGGTAGTTGCCACCCACGTGCGGGTCTAAGCAGCTTGGCTCGGCATCACCCGAGGCGTAAACCAAGGTCCCGCCGGCAACGGGTTCCGCGTCTTTGGAAGCGGCTGGATCGTTGGTGGAGGAGCAGCCAGCAATGAGGGCTGCAGCCAACGGAAGGGCTAGTGCCCCGGTGAACAGGCGGGTGGCGCGCTGATTTCGTCGCATGAACGCAGATATACCTTTGAGCGAGTGAGTGATGTCGTAGACAACCTTAGTCAACCAAGACCCAAAGTCCCGATTCCGTGCCTTAGAGCGCGGAATTTAGAAGACAACCCGGGACTTGGCTGACTGGCTGTCAGTTGCTTACTTTTCGCTGGCGACGGTGAAGCGGCGGTTCTCGTGAACCGGGGTTTCGATCTCATCAACGATGGCTACGGCGAAGTCCTGAGAAGATACGAAGTCGCCAGCAGGTGAATTTGCGCCGAGAGTGTAGTTGCCGGTGCGGGTGGCCGGCTCAATGACCGGCGCCGGGGCGGCCATGGTCCAGGTGATCCCGGAGACCGAGGTGAGCATGTCATAAACCTTGCCGCTGGTGACTGCCTCGGCGAGGTAGGCTTCAGGGAATCCGGGAGTGTCATAGAGGCGTACTCCGTCAACCTCGGTGGCTCCGGCACCGCCGATGACGAGCAGACGCGCAGGGATGAGGGTTTCGGTGATTTCCTCGAAGGCATCAACGTATTCCTGATGATCGCCGCCGGTGCGCGATGGGGGTACGGAGATGACTACGACGTCGTGGTTTTTACCCAGATCGCGGTAGGCAGCGGTGTCGTTCAGCTGCGCGGTGACCGCGGTGGTGCCTTCGACGGTTTTGCCGGTGCTGCTCACGGCGGTAACTTCGTGCCCTCGGCTTAGTGCTTCGGCGGTGATCTGGCTGCCTACCATTCCGGTGGCTCCGTAAACTGCAATCTTCATGATGGTCCTCTCGCTAGATGTGTCGTACGCATTTATAGTATCCTTTGGATACTGACTACTTCAACGAAACTAGGTTACCTGATGGATAGTGACGAGACATTTAACGTACTCATCCAGGACTGCCCCTCACGTGAAATTATGCAACGTTTGGGAGATAAATGGACCCCTTTAGTGATGCTTACCCTAGCTAACGGGCCGCTTCGTTTCTCCGGGTTACGTCAACAGATCGGCGCGGTGACCCCGAAGGTGCTCACCAGCACACTACGGACCTTGGAACGTGATGGCCTGGTGGATCGTCAGGTAACCGCGCAGGTTCCCATCCGGGTTGATTATGAACTGACAGATTTAGGCCGTAGCCTGCTCGAACCCATGGACGCGATCCGCATCTGGGCCGAAAAGCATGCGGGCAAAGTGCTCACCGCGAGAGATGCTTTTGACGAAATGTAAGCTCACCTGCTGCTGGTAATTGCGCTGTGCGATAAGAGTCTTGAAGATCGCTGGCTTCCCGCGAACAATGGGGCTAAGAGCTCGATTCGAAGTGGGGCTAGCGCCTCACCGTGGGAAGGGATAGTCCATGACCGATCAAGTAGTATCCAACCGACCGGCGTTCTTAGATCAACTCCCGGCACAGCTTTTTATTGCCGGAGAATGGAGCGAAGGACGTAGCGCCGCAACGCTGGTCACCCGCAATCCATTTGATGATTCGGTACTTGCTGAAATTAGCCAGGCATCCACCGAGGACGTCGACGAAGCCTATGAGAAGGCGTGCCGAAGCGCAGCGAGAGTGGGCGGCGCTCATTCCTGCCAAACGCGCAGCAGTGCTGAACAAGGCCGCCGACTACCTGCAAGCTAATTATGATGACCTCGTTGAGCTACTCGTGGCTGAGTCTGGTTCCTCGGTGCTCAAGGCCAATGTGGAAGTTTCTGGAACTATCGCCGCAACCCGTGAGGCCGCGACCTATCCGACGCGCGTGCACGGCCAGATCCTTCCTTCCAACAGCGCTGGAAAGGAAAACCGGGTGTACCGCGAACCGGTAGGTGTAGTCGGGGTGATTAGCCCATGGAACTTCCCGATGCTGCTCTCCCAGCGTTCGGTAGCCCCCGCTTTAGCGCTGGGCAACGCGGTAGTGCTCAAGCCAGCCAGTGACACGCCTCTGGTCGGTGCGCTGGTTTTGGCTAAGGCGTTCGAAGCTGCTGGAATCCCTGCCGGTGTGTTCAGCGTGGTGATTGGTTCTGGCTCGGGAAATTGGTGATCACTTCGTAGGTCATAAGACTCCGTCCTTCATTTCCTTCACCGGGTCCACCCCGGTAGGGCAAAATGTTGGAAAGCTGGCCGTCTCCGGTAAGCATATGAAGCGGGTGGCACTGGAGCTGGGCGGAAACGCACCGTTTGTGGTGCTTGCCGACGCAAATATGGAGCAAGCGGTTCGCGCGGCGGCAATGGGTAAGTTCCTGCACCAAGGTCAGATCTGCATGGCGATTAACCGAATAATTGTCGAAGCCCCGGTATACGACCAATTTGTCGAGCAGTTCGCGGCCCACGCGGCCACCATCAAATATGGCGATGTGGCCAACCCTGAAAACGTTGTGGGACCGATCATCAACGACTCGCAGGTGGCCAGCGTGCGCGGCAAGATCGACCAGGCACGAAGTGAAGGCGCCCGCGAGGTGCTGGCTGGAGAGATTGTTGGCCGGGTGATTCCACCCCACGTGTTTGCTGATGTCACCAGCGAAATGGAGTTGTTCCGTGAAGAGATCTTCGGTCCGGTAGTGGGCATCGTTAAGGCAGATAACGAGGAGCACGCGCTTGCGTTGGCTAACGATACCGAGTTCGGATTATCCAGCGCGGTCTTCACCACCGACATTGAAAAGGGCGTGCGCTTTGCCCGGGGGATCAAGGCAGGGATGACCCATATTAATGACATCACCGTCAACGATGAACCACATGTGATGTTCGGTGGAGAAAAGAACTCCGGACTGGGCCGCTTCAACGGCGAATGGGCCATCGAGGAATTCACCACCGACCATTGGATCGGTGTGCAGACCACGGATAAGCAGTACCCGTTTTAGACCGCGGTAAGCGTTCTTAGAGCACAGCGAACAACCCCGAAATGCGCAAGAGCATCTCGGGGTTGTTCGCTGTTGAGCCAGCCGGCGTCTGCGATTAGCTGGTCACTTCCTTCTTGGAATCCGTTGCCGGTGGCATGCGCTGAGGACGAACCGTCACGATGGGAGTTGCTACGCTCATCGCGGCTGCCACAGTTCCTAACGCCGCAAGGTCTTCCAGTGTGGTTCGGGTCGGGCGCATGAGTCCCACTTCGCCACGCTTGAACTTGGCGAATAGCTCCGCTGGCCTGATCCATTCTGAATTGTCAGCCTCGGTGGTCTGGTGTCTCGGCTCCTGGCCTGGCTGAACCTGGGCCACGTAGAAAAAGGTGTCGAAGCGCTTGGGGTTATCCGGGGGAGTAATCCAATTGGCCCACGGGCGCAGCTGAGTGACGTCTAATTGTGCGCCGGTTTCTTCGAAGATTTCACGTCGGGCAGCTGCCAGTAGTGTTCCGGCATCCAGTACAGCTTGCTGTTCGTCCTTCTCCCAGATCGATGAGTCTTTCCACAACGTTGCGTGCTCCACGGCTAACGCATGCGGGATTGATTCCGATTGGGCCTCGGCCACGTCTTGGGCATCAACCCGACCGCCAGGGTAAACAACCATTCCGGCGGCGAAGTCCATGGTGGACACGCGATGCTGGATGAAAACTTCCAACCCCTGAGCGCCTTCCCGAATCATCAGGACGCTGGCGGCACGTCGCGGTATCACTGGCTGGTTTTTCGGTGCAGGTGAGCTGGGGTCCATGATTCCTAGTATGGCCGAGATGTTCCGGAGCAGGGAGCACTATGACGCGCAGGTGGAGCCGGGGGAACCTATGGCCCAAGCTGCACGACGTGTTCAGGTGAGAGCAAGTTTCATTGATCCTTAGTTGTCCTGCGGATTTAATGACTACACAATCGATGTAGTGTGGATCACAACGAGTGGTGGTCAGGAAGGGTTTGTCATGTTTGAGCTCAACGAGGAACAACGTGAGCTAGTTGAAGCGGTTCGAGATTTTGCCGCAGAGAAAATTGCCCCTCATGCTTTGGAATGGGATCAGAAGGAACATTTCCCCGTTGATGTGCTGGCCGAGGCTGGCGAACTTGGCGTCGGGGGTATCTACGTCAGCGAAGAGTACGGCGGTTCCGGGCTTACGCGTAGCGACGCCGTCCTGATTTTCGAAGAATTATCGAAGGCCTGCCCTACCATCGCCGCCTACATTTCCATCCATAACATGGTGGTGTGGATGATCGATAGTTATGGAACCCGCGAACAGCGTTCCACCTGGCTCCCGAGGATGGCAGCCATGTCGGACCTGGGATCCTATTGCTTAACCGAACCCGGTGTCGGCTCGGACGCGGCGGCGCTAAGTACCAGTGCAGTCTTGGACGCAGATGAATACGTCCTCAATGGTGCCAAGCAGTTCATTTCTGGGGCTGGCTCGTCCGCGCTGTATCTAGTGATGGCACGCACCGCCAATACGGGTGCGAAAGGGGTCAGTGCTTTCCTCGTTCCAGCAGATACTCAAGGGCTGTCATTTGGCCCGAAGGAAAAGAAGATGGGCTGGAATGCCCAGCCCACCCGGCAGGTCTTCTTGCAGGACGTGCGTATTCCCGCCAGCAACCTCTTGGGTGCTGAGGGGCAGGGTTTCTCGATTGCAATGAGTGGCCTCAACGGTGGCCGGCTGAATATCGGTGCTTGCTCCATCGGCGGCGGGCAGCTCGCTCTGGAAAAGTCGGTGGCCTACCTTAAAGAACGCGAAGCTTTTGGCGGCCCGCTGACCAAGCAAGAGGCTTTGGTGTTCAAGCTTGCCGACATGGATATGGAATTAGAAGCCGCGCGAAGCCTGTTGCGCAGGGCTGCTGCGGCGCTGGATGCGAAGGCGCCGGATGCCGTGCGGCTTTGTGCGATGGCGAAACGAGTGGCCACCGACGCCGGTTTTAACGCTGCCAATACGGCGATCCAACTACATGGCGGATACGGATACCTCTGCGAATATGGGCTGGAAAAGATTGTCCGTGATCTGCGGGTGCACCAGATTCTGGAGGGTACCAACGAGATCATGCAGTTGATCGTGGGGCGCGGACTAATCGAGTCCTAGCCGCTGGCAAACTTAGAGTCCTAATTGCGTCAGGCATGCGGCAACGCGTCCCCGGTCACTATCGTCCAGTCCTAAAATTGGCAGTGGAAGGCAGGATCGCTGAGCCAGACCCAGCTGTTCTGCGATTGCTGCGACTACGCGCAGGCTTCCGCCGCATTCGGTGAATAACGCCCATAGTGGGGCTAGTTGAGCCGATTCGGCCAGCGCCTCGGCAGTGTTTTCCACTTGGGCTGCGCGGGTGATCCGTAATGCGAGCTCGGGTAAGGTTCCGCCGATAACCGAGTACCACGCGTCGCAGCCTGCAGTTAAGCCTTGGGCGGCCGAAGCGTCACCGGATACCCCGATGCTCACGTGCTCGGGAATGACTGCCCGAATTCTGGCTACGTGTTCTCGGGCTTTGGCCGCTACGGGTGGAACTGCCGGAATTTTGATAGAGGCAATACCCGGTAGCTCGGTCAGACGCCGATAGAGGTCGAGGCTAAAGGAGAAATGCGTGGTGCCGGGATTGTCATAGACAATCACCGGTAGGTCGCTGTGTTCGGTAAGCGTGCGAAACAGCTCGAAAACATCGGCTTCGGTCAGCGGCTGATAGCTCATGGGTGCCAGCAGCAGTCCTGAAGCTCCCGCGCGTTGTGCCGCCGTGGCATGGGCTAGAACCTGTGAGGTGCGCAGCGCACCAACTCCGACAAAGACCGGTGTGTCCCCGGCATGCTCAACCGCCAGGTGCGCAACCCGGGCGCGTTCTTGCGCGCAGAGATAAGCATAGGATCCGGTGGAGCCAAGCGCGGTAATAGAATCTACTCCTGCGCGGCTCAGACGTCCGATGAGTGTGGAGAATGCGGCTTCATCTAATTGGTCGTCGATCAGCGGGGTAAGTGGGAATGCACTGAGGCCGGTAAACATGATCGAGTCTTTCGCGGTTGCCGAGTCGATGGAGGTTAGAACGCCTTTCGAGCGCCAATTCGTAGGTTAGCACGGTGCTCTCCGAGTGCCAGCGAGGTGACAAAAAGGGTTACCTGCAGGTCCAAAATTTCTGACTTGGGCGGCCTGTTCCGGTTCTGGAGGGGCCAAGAGTGCACGAGGGCTTTGCAAAAATGCACGAGCTTTCAAGCATTCTGTGCGCAAAATCCATTGACTGGCCCGAGCGGCCGCCATAGCTTTGATGTGTAACCTGAATCACCTTTCAGGTTTGGGGAATCACACTCCGCACAATTTCACTTCGGGACCTGTTCCAGGCATTGGACGCCCCGCGAGGAAAGGCTAGACACGTGAAGCGAAGCAGCAAGGTCGTAACGGCACTGACACTTAGTGCCGGGTTGGCATTAACCGCCTGCGCACCCACCGCCGAAACCGGAACCAGTACAGCAGGCGGCGACGCCGCGAAGACTGTCAACGTCGGCATTGTTTACTCGAAGACCGGCCCTCTGGCCGCTTACGGGGATGCCTACTACGAGGGGCTGAAAGCAGGCCTCGACTACGCCACCGATGGTACCAACAAGGTCGGCGATACCGAACTGAACATTACCTATCACGATGATGGCGGAGATCCGGATAAGGCGGTGACCGTCGCCAAAGAGCTGATCGGCAAGGACTACAAGATCCTCGCCGGGACCGCCTCATCTGGTATCGCGCTGAAACTCGTGGAGCAGGCGGCACAGAACAAGGTGCTTTACATTTCCGGTCCGGCAGCCTCGGATGCCATTACAGGTGCGAACAAGTACACCTTCCGCTCGGGACGCCAATCCATGCAGGATGTGGCTACCGCGGGTACCTTCGTTGATGATCTAAAGGACAAAAAGGTCACGGTTTTCGCTCAGGACAACGCCTTTGGGCAAGGTAACTTGGCCGCCGTTGACGCGATCCTCGGCGCGGAGGGCGCCAAGGTCAGCTCCATCCTCGTTCCCGAGGACGTCACCGAGTTCACCCCCTTCGCACGCCAGCTAGTCGACGCCAAACCAGACCTGGTCTTCGCAGCCTGGGCCGGTGCAACCTCCGGTTCCATGTGGCAGGCACTGGATCAGCAAAGCGCCTTTGATGTCGCACCAATCGTCACCGGTCTGGGCGATGTGGCAACCTACGGTGCCTTCGGCGACGCAGGGGAAAAGATCTCTTTCCTCAACCACTACTTCCCGGGTGCTGCCGGCACCGAGATTGAAAAGTCTATGATTTCTTCGATTGAAGAAGCAGGCAAGGAAGTTGACCTGTTCTCTCCTGACGGATTTGTCGCCGGACAAATGATTGCCCAGGCGGTCTCCGAGGGCGGGGACGACGTAGAAAAAATGGTCACCTCGCTCGAAGGGTGGACCTTTGAAGGCCCTAAGGGCGAAACAACCGTACGCGCCTCGGACCACGCATTGATCCAGAACATGTACCAGGTGTCCCTGTCCAAGGACGGCGAGAAGTGGATTCCAGAACTTGTGGAGACGGTGCCGGGCGAAGAAGTCGCACCTCCAGAGGTTGTTAATTAATCCCCGCGCCTCACGCACCAAAAACTCACAAAGGTAAACCCCATGCAGAAGACAACACCAGCCTTGGAGCTTCAAGGCGTGGGACTGCAGATCGGTGGAGCTCGCATCCTCGAAGATGTCAGCTTCACCGTGCAGCCCGGCGAAATGATCGGCGTGATCGGACCCAACGGCGCCGGAAAAACCACCTTGTTCAACCTCATCTCGGGGGTGCTCAAGGCAACCAGCGGTACCATCGCGATGTCCGGACGAACCATGGACAAGCTACCGATTCACGCTCGTGCAGCCGCCGGGCTGGGGCGCACCTTTCAGACCTCTTCACTATTCCCAGGATTGGACGTCACCGAAAATATCCGGCTGGCCGCCCAATCCAAACTCGGAAAGTCACTGTCTTTGCTCAGCTTCCCGCGCAGCGGGGATCAGGCTGGCGAGATTGCCGAGGACTGCATCAGGCAAGTGGGCCTAGAGGCTAAGGCTCACGCCCGTGCGGCAGATCTTTCCCATGGCGATAAACGCAAGGTTGAGATTGCGATGCTGCTCGCGGCAGACCCAGCGGTGATCCTGCTCGATGAACCGATGGCGGGAGTCGGCTCCGGTGATGTCCCCGGCCTGGTAGAGATCATCCGCCGCATGCACCGAGAATCAGGACGCACGCTGATGATGGTCGAGCACCACATGGACGTAGTGCTCGGGCTGGCTGACCGGGTCGCTGTGATGCACAACGGCAGCCTACTGGCCATCGATGAACCGGATGCGATTATCGCTAATGAGACGGTACAAAGCGCCTATCTCGGACAGGGAGCAGCTTAGATGAGCCCGGACAATATTGAACCAATCCTCCGCGTGCAGGGCCTGCGCGCCGCCATCGACGGCTCCCAGGTCGTGGACGGGGTCGACTTTGACGTCCCTGCCACGGGCATTACCGCGCTTCTTGGCCGCAATGGTGTGGGTAAGACCAGCACCATCAAGTCAATCATCGGTCTGATTACGCGCACTGGCGGAACCATCGAGTTGGCCGGAGAACGAATCGAAAAGGTTCCGACGCACAAGATCATCCAACGTGGTGTGGGATATGTACCCGAAGACCGGGAGGTGTTCTCCGCGCTGAGCGTGGCCGAAAACCTGAAACTTGCAGAACGTGATGAGCACCCCAACCGCCAATTAGTTGACGAGCTCTTCCCCGACCTGGTCAAGCGTGCACATCAGGCGGCCGGTTCGCTCTCGGGCGGCCAGCAGCAGATGGTCTCGCTGGCGCGTGCATTATTGAACAACAACAAATTGCTGCTGGTCGATGAGCCGACCAAGGGCCTGGCACCAAAAATCGTGCAGGAGGTTGCGCAGGCGCTTGCCATAGCAGCTCAAAGTGTGCCGATCCTGCTGGTGGAGCAGAACCTCGCGGTGGTCCGCCAACTGGCGGCTGGCGCGATCATCCTCTCCGGAGGCAAGGTAGTGCACCGTACCGAATCTGCCGCCGATTTTCTCAATGACGAGGCACTGACCCAGCGGTTCTTAGGTGTGCAAAGCGAAGGCGCGGTGGAGCAATCTGCCGAAACAACTAGCGGAGGGATGCTATGAGCACCCTGATACTTCTTTTGATTACCGGTGTTGGGCTTGGCGCCTTGTACTTCTTGGTGGCCTCCGGGCTGTCACTGATTTACGGACTGATGGGCGTGCTGAACTTTGCCCACGGCGCCTTTTTGACGCTAGGAGCCTTTGTCTCTTGGGAGATGTCCCGGCGTATTGGCGAGGGTACCTGGCTGACCTTTATTATTACGCTGGTCATTGGTGCCGCGGTCGGCGGAGTATTTGCGGCCCTGACCGAATTTGCGCTGATTCGTCCGCTGTACAACCGGCATATTGAACAGGTACTGGTGACCGTTGGTTTATCGCTGGCGGCCGTAGCGATCTTCGAAGGTGTGTGGGGAACCGACCCGCAGTACACCAAGGGACCCGAATGGTTCACCCGGACCACAGACGTACTCGGGGCCCAGGTGCCCAACGATCGATTTGTCACCATAATTGTGGCGGCCCTGGTGTTGCTAGGCGTGGTGCTGTTTTTGAAGAAGACCCGCTACGGAATGATCATCCGAGCCGGCGTGGAGAACCGTTCAATGGTGACCGCGCTGGGCATCGATGTACGCAAGGCCTTCACCTTGGTGTTCACCATTGGTGGGGCCGCGGCCGGCATTGGCGGGGTACTGGCAAGCCACTACTTCGGGTATGTGTCCCCGGCACTGGGTGGTTCACTGCTGATCTTCGCGTTCATCGTGACCGTGATCGGCGGGCTTGGCTCGTTGGCGGGAGCTGCCATAGCCTCCGTGGTGGTCGGGGTGCTGCAACAGATTACAAACTTCTACTGGGGCGTGGGTGACTTCGTGGTGATCGTGTTGTTGGCGGTTGTCCTATTGACTAAGCCCACCGGACTGATGGGGAAGACAGCATGAGCCCTGAACCTACAAATACTTTGCCTTCTGAAGAATCTACCGGCGAGCGCAACAACACCTCTGCGGTCAATACCGTGGATAAAGTAGCCCGCCGGGTTCGCGTCCAACCAGCACGCAGCGCTCAAGGCCCGCGTTCAAAGGTCGGCGCCTGGGGATTGGGTCTGGCCGGATTGCTGCTTATGGCGGCGTTGCCGCTGTTGAACATCTCAATTCCGGGCATCTTGCCTACCCCCACTTATCAGCCGGGGTCCTTGCAGCTCCTGGCGATGTGCATGTTGATGGCTGCTGCGGCGCTGAGCTATCACCTGCTCATTGGCGTGGCCGGGCTATTGTCCTTCGGGCACGCGCTGTACTTTGGTGCAGGGTCCTATGGGCTGGCGATTATTTTGAATAACTTCGGTTTGCCGTTGTTGCCGGCTATGGGGTTGACCCTGGTGGTGGCGTTGGCGCTTTCCGCAGTGACGGGCATGGTCGCGTTACGGGTGACGGGTATTCCTTTTGCCATGGTGACTCTGGCTTTCGCACAGGCCGGCAGCGTGCTGGTTCGCCGTAATCCCGGCGGAGCTACCGGTGGTGAGGAGGGGGTGAGCCCTGATGCCGCTGGTATCCCAGACTTTTTGATTGGCGTGGCCAATACCCGCAACCTTTATTGGCTCTCGCTGCTGACCTTGCTGATAGTGATTGTGGTGGTCACTTGGGTGCAGTCGTCACGTGCCGGACATGTGGCGGCGGCCGTACGCGAGAATGAGTTGCGTGTGCGGGTGCTGGGGTTGCAGCCCTATTGGGCGAAACTGCTGATTTTTGTGGTGGCAGGTGTCCTGGCCGCAGCGGTGGGCATGGTGTTTGTGCTCTTGCAATCGGGAACCGTGCCTCGGCAAGTTTCTGCTGACTTCACGATCACCTTGCTGGTGATGGTGGTGCTCGGCGGGGTCGGGTCGAAGTGGGGCGCGGTGATTGGTGGAGTGCTGTACACGCTACTTGATCAGCGGTTGAGTGCCTTCGCGAACTCCATCGCCGTCGAGTCATTACCAGCCATCTTGCATGTGCCACTGTCCGAGCCGCTGTTTATCCTTGGCGCACTGTTTGTGCTGGTGGTGCTCTTCATGCCTGGTGGTCTCACCGGTGCGGTGCGCCGGTTGCGTGAGCGTCTTTCAGCTAATTCAGCAGCCAAGCGGAATTAGGAAGCGGCGATGACAAGAGATCTTGGGCTGCACACACTGGGGCGCTGGACTACGGACCGGTCGCTGAGCACTCCGGAACGTATCGCAATTGATGATCGTGGGGTGCGGACCACTTACCGGGAACTGGAACGCCGCGCGGTCTGCTTGGCCCAGAAACTCGTCACTGCGGGTTTTGGTGTGGGGGACAGGATCGCTACGCTCTCGGGAAACAGTGCCGATCAGGTGGTATTGTTTTTCGCTTGTGCCAAGGCCGGACTAGTGCTGGTGCCTCTTTCCTGGCGGCTGACCCCAGCAGAGTTGGGGGAGCAATTATCGATAGCTGATCCGGCGCTTTGGGTCGTTGAAGATGAGTTTCAGAGACTAGCCGAACAATGCAACGCGCAGCTGATCGTTCCGGTGCCCACGGTTGCCATGGGGCCGGCAGGCGTTGAGGCAAGTGTCGAACGAGTCGTTCGGTTAGACACCGAACTACGTGGACAGACTCCGACCGATGACGATCCGCTGCTGATGGTGTTCACCTCGGGTTCCGAGGGCAAACCTAAGGCGGTGGTGCTGACCCACGCTAACTGTTTCTGGAATAATTTGGCACTTTCGCGCACCCTGGACCTGACCAGTGCGGACACCATTCTGGCGGTGCTTCCGCAATACCACTTGGGCGGCTGGAATATTCAGCCGTTGTTAGCCTGGTGGGTTGGTGCCACGGTAGTGCTGGAGCGGACCTTTGAGGCCGGACGCGCCCTGCAATTACTGGAAGACCGCCGGGTCACCAAGATGATGGGCGTACCAGCGCACTACCGGATGTTAGCTACCCATCCAGACTTTGACTCCACCGATTTAGCTGCCTTGAAGTTGGCAGTGGTTGGCGGGGCCCCGATGGCGCCGAGCCTGCTGCGATGCTGGCATGGCCGCGGTGTGGCGCTGGTCCAGGGTTATGGGCTGAGTGAAGCCGGACCGAATGTTCTATGTCTGGCTAGCGAAGAAGCAATGAAGAAAATTGGGTTTGCCGGTAGGCCCTACCCGCATGTGAATGTGAAGCTCGTTGATGTGGTGACCGGCGAAGAAATTCATGGGGCCGGGGACGGGGAATTGCTGGTCAGCGGCCCGAGCGTATCTCCGGGTTATTTCCGTGACAGTTCTGCCAGCGCCCAGACTTTTGTTGATGGGTGGCTGTATACCGGAGATTTAGTTCACCGGGACACCGAGGGATATCTGAAGATCATTGACCGGATCAAGGATCTTTACATCTCCGGAGGTGAAAACATCTCACCTACCGAAGTTGAACAAGTGCTGTTGACTCATCCGGCGGTGGCTGAAGTCGCGGTGATCGGAGTTCCGGATGATCAGTGGGGCGAGGTGGGGCAAGCGTGGGTGGTTTTACAAGCGCATGCTCACGTTGATGCCACGGAGCTGGAGGCGCATTGCGCCAGCAAACTCGCACGGTTTAAGATTCCGGACACCTTCAAATTCACCCCGAGGCTTCCTCGAGTCGGAATTGAAAAGGTTTCTCGCCAGCAACTACGTAACCAGAGCAGGACAGCACAACTTTCACTACGGGAGGAGGAATAGCCATGAGTACAGTGACACCTCGGACACAACGTGGGACTCGTACCCGCAGCAAGATTCTGGCGGCTGCAGAAAAGGTGTTTGCCACCTCCGGCTATCACGACGCGTCGATTGTGAAGATCACCGAATGCGCCGGAGTGGGGCTGGGTACCTTCTACCTGTATTTTGCGGGCAAGCAGGAGATCTTTGATGAGGTAGTGGAAGATCTGAACCGGCGCGTGCGCATGGCAATGACCGAAGCTTCCGCTGCAGCAGAAAATAGGTTTGCCGCCGAGCGGGCAGGGTTCAAGGCCTTCTTCCATTTCACTGCGCAGCATCCCGCCCTTTACCGGATCATTCGGCAGGCCGAGTTTGTGTCACCCGGAGCATTACGCAACCACTACAGCAAAATCGTTGAGGGCTACATCCAAGGCCTTGAGGCTTCACAGCGGACCGGTGAAATCCGGGCGATGGACCCTGAGGTGGCTGCATGGGCCCTGATGGGTATTGGCGAATTAGTGGGTATGCGCTGGGTGCTTTGGGAAGGAACCGAGGACGCTGAGGGGCACCGGCCCCAGGTGCCCGAGGAAGTATTTGAAGAAATGATGAACTTTATTGATCGTGCGTTGGCGCCCGAGGGCGCACAACTGCCTGTGAAAGGTTGAGCCTGATGACTGAAACTAAAACAATACTTGGCTCTACCTCGGGCTCGTTGGCCGGGCGTACCGCGCTGATCACCGGAGGTGCCTCAGGGATCGGACTGGCCTGCGCGAAGAAGCTCAGCGCGCAGGGGGCAATTGTCACCGTGGCAGATCTAAATGCGGCCGCCGCTGATCAGGTGGCTAAAGATCTGGGCGGTGAATCCTGGGCGGTAGATCTGGCAGATACTAAAGCTTTGGAAGAGCTAAGCATTAATACAGACATTCTGATCAATAACGCCGGGGTGCAACGCGTAGCACCGATTCACGAGTTTGATCCCGAAGCGTGGCGGCTCATTCACCGGCTGATGCTTGAATCCCCCTTCCTGCTCATCCGTGCGGCCCTTCCCGGGATGTACGAACGTGGTTTTGGTCGGATCATCAACCTTTCGAGCGTGCATGGTTTGCGAGCCAGCGCCTACAAAAGCGCGTACGTCTCGGCCAAGCATGGTTTGGAAGGCCTATCGAAGGTCACCGCGCTGGAAGGCGCAGAGCATGGGGTGACAAGCAACTGCGTTAATCCCGGATATGTCCGCACCGCGTTGGTGGAGAAGCAGATTCAAGATCAGGCCAAGATGCACGGGATTGCCCCTTCCGAGGTGGTGGAGAAGATTATGCTTACCGAGGCTGCGGTCAAACGCTTGGTGGAGCCCGAAGAGGTAGCTTCCCTGGTGGCATGGTTAGCTCAAGATGAAGCGGGAATGGTCACCGGCGCGTCCTACACCATGGATGGTGGGTGGAGCGCCCGATGATTGCCACCGACTACCGCACCGAAACCGTAAACGTTACAGGTGGCCCGCTGCAGGTGGGCTTGTGGGGACCCGAAGATCCGCAGGCGCCGACGGTATTGCTCATCCACGGAGTGACCGCCTCGCATATCGCCTGGGCCATGGTTGCTCAAGCCCTGCCCGGGGTGCGGGTAATTGCACCGGATTTGCGTGGCCGGGGACGAAGCAACCAGTTACCTGGACCCTACGGGATGCCGATACACGCGGCTGACCTTGCACAGGTAGTGGAACACTTTGCCAGCGGCCCGATCCCGGTGATTGGCCACTCGATGGGTGCTTTTGTTTCCCTGGTATTCGCGGACATGTATCCGGAGCTCGTTTCCTTGCTGTTGCTTGTCGATGGGGGACTGCCGTTACAGGTGCCCGAGGGTTTGGATGACGAACAAATTATCGAGGCAGTGTTGGGCCCAGCAGCGCAACGCTTGTCGATGACTTTCGAATCGGTGGCTGCGTACCGGGAGTTTTGGAAACCACACCCGGCCTTCAGCGAAAACTGGAACGAGTTGGTCGAGGAATACATTAAATACGACCTCGACGGAGTTGCGCCGCAACTGCGCCCGGCGACGAAATATCAGGCATTGGCCGAGGACACGGCCGAACTGCACCGGGGAGCTTCACTGTTTAAAGCTCTGGAAAAATTGCGCCATCCGGTGACCTTCTTGCGCTCGCCGAAGGGACTGATGGGTGCCGAACCTGGGCTGTATACAAAAGAGTATGTGCAGTCGTGGGGACAGAAATTGCGCGGGCTGCAAATCGAAGAAGTGCCAGATACCAACCATTACACGATAGTGATGGATACTCCCGGACGAGATGTGGTGGCCAAGCATATCCAGAAGATGCTTGGACATTCCGCCCCGGTGATCTAACGCCTGGCTGTTTATGCGGGAGGGAAAAGCATGGTGCCGGCGGTGGCCACAACAATTATCACCAGGGTGCCGCATAGACCCAGCACCAGTGCTTTGCCTCCGGACTTCACGATGCTGCGCAGGTGCACGCCTAGGCCCAATGCGAACATCGCGGCCGCCAGTAAGAGAGTCTGCAGGTTCTGCATCATCGAAAGCACCGATTCGGGTAAAAGCCCGGTGGTGCGCAGCAGCATTGCCACGATGAATCCTAGAACGAACAGTGGGATCAGCGGCGGATTTTTCCCGCCTTCTACCGAGTGCTTGCGCCGCATGTAGAGTCCAAGACCAGCAATGATTGGCGCTAGCAGCACCACTCGGGCCAGCTTGACTGTCACTGCGACGGCCAAGGCTGCGGCACTAACCGATCCACCGGCCGCCACCACTTGCGCGACCTCATGGGTTGAAGCGCCGATTAACATCCCGGTGCTGCGATCGTCAAAACCTAATAGGGCACCCAGCAACGGCATAGCTGGAATCATGAGCGTGCCGAAAAGTACCACCAGTCCGATAGCGGTGGCGACCTGATCTTGTTTGGCTCGGGTGACGCCTTCGGTTCCTGCCACTGCGGCTGCGCCACAAATTGAAAAGCCGGTGGCGATCAAGAGTCGCTGGGGAAGTTCGATGCCCATTTTTCCACCGATCCACAAGGTGGCTGCAAAGGTCACGCCGACTGAAAGCAGCACCACCAAAAGTACCCCGGGGCCGAGTCCAATGATGGTACCCAAGGACAGCTGCAGACCGAGGAACACGATGCCCAGGCGAAGTAATTTTTTTGACGCGATCGCGATGCCAGGGTTCAGCGCCTGGGGTACCGGGGCCAGGTTGCGCCAGATCGCACCGAGCAGGATAGCTAAAAGGAGAGCACTGAATCCGCTGAGGAATCGGCTGGCGAAAATACACAACAGTCCGGTGACGAGACAAACGGCGAGCCCGGGGGCCACAGATTTTATGCTGGCGAAGGCCGATAGCCGTGTCGCTGGCAACGGTTCACGTTGCGGATCGTCTGTGTCTGGGGACTGGCTCTTGTTCTGCATATATTCAATTTCTCACGGTGGCGTCTGGTTCGGTATTCCTTGATCTGCTATCACGGGCATATGATCATGATATGGATCGTCCTCCCAATGACTTACAAGATATTGCCCAATGGATTCAGGTTTCATCGCTGACGCTGCTAGTAGGAATCGCGGACCATGGGAGTCTGAGTGCAGGAGCGCGAGCCGTCGGCGTTGCGCAGCCCAATGCCACCCGCGCTTTGAAGACCCTGGAACGACGGCTGGGCTACCCACTAGTTATCCGAAAAACCACTGGATCCACACTGACCGCCGAAGGTGTCCTCACCGTGCAATGGGCCCGAGAGGTCCTGGCTTCCCTTGATAATTTGGCCGCTGGGGCGCGCACCTTGGCAAGTGAAGGAGGAGCCGAATTGGTCTTCGCGGCCAGCATGACCGTGGCCGAATACCTGGCGCCATCCTGGATCGGCACGCTTCACCGAAATCTGCCACAGGTGAAACCGCGTATGCGCATTATGAATTCCCAAGATGTGATCGCCGCGGTGCAAAATGGTGAACTGACGTTCGGATTTGTGGAGACCCCGCAGATTCCTCAGTCCTTGCGCTATCACAAGGTCTGGGATGACGCCATGGCGGTGGTCGTAGCTCCTTCTCATCCCTGGGCGCAGCGAAGCTCTCCGCTCAGCGTGCATGAGTTACAGAGTACCGCGCTCATTGAGCGTGAGGACGGTTCTGGAACTCGGGCATTCCTGGATTATATTTCCCATGCCGAACGGCCCGAGCCGATTGCAGAATTTAACAGTAATTCGACAATTTGCCAGTGTGTAGCTGCTGGAATGGGACCGGCAGTGCTTAGCCAGTTAGCCGTTGCTGGATCACTTGAGCAAGGCAAGCTTGTGGAAGTTGAGTTTGAAGGACCAAGCCTGCTGCGTGAGTTCCGTGCCATCTGGTCACGGAACCACACCTTAAGCGCGACCGAACTAAGGATGCTTGAGATAGCGAGCTTTGCAGGCCGGCCCAGCTAGCGCCCAACCACGCGCCTAGCTGGTGAGCTTGGAGATTTCGGTTTCCAGCAGTGCAGAAAGACGGCGGACACCTTCGGTAATAGTTGCTTCATCCACGGCGCAGAAGGCCAGACGAAGTTTGTGGTGTGCCGATTCGGAAGAGCTGAAAGCTGCACCGGGAATGAAGATAACACCGGCTTCAACGCCTTTTTGCAGAAGCTCGTAGGTATCAATTCCTGCTGGCAGGGTTAGCCAGATGAAGAATCCGCCCTCGGGGTGTGTATGGGTAATTCCGGCCGGTAGATGGGCGGCCAGCGCTTCGAGCATCGCGTCGCGCCGGGACCGGTAGAGATCGTTGTAGGTCTGGATCTGTCCTCGCCAGTCATGCTCGGTGAGGTACGAGCTGATGATCATCTGATTCAACGTTGGCGGGCATAGTGCCACCGCCTCGCCGGCAAGGTAGAAGCGGCGGAACAAATGAGTTGGCAGCGCAGCCCAGCCGATGCGCAGGCCGGGGGAGAAGATCTTGGAGAATGAACCCATATAGATGACATTCGTTTCGTCCAGGCTACGCAACGTTGGGGCTGCCTCACCCTCATAACGCAGCATGCCATACGGGTTATCTTCAAGGATCAGCACGCCTTCTTCACGGCAGATCTGCACGATTTCCGGACGTCGTTCGGCGGCTAGGGTGATGCCTGACGGGTTATTGAAGTTTGGAATCGTGTAGAGGAACTTGATAGTTTCGCCCGCGGCGCGTAATTCGTGAATCTTAGAACGTAGCGCTTCTGGAACCAGTCCGTGTTCATCGGTGAGTACCGGAGCGGCTTTCACTTGGTAGGCCTCGAAGGTATTCAGTGCACCGACGTAGGTTGGGTCTTCGCAGAGTACGGTGTCGCCGGGGTTGCAGAAAACCTTACAGGCCATATCCTGCGCGGACTGGGAACCGTTGGTCACGACAACATCGTCAACCGAGACATTGGTGATGCCCTCGGCAGCCATCACTTCAAGGATTTGTTCGCGCAGTTCAGGAGTTCCTAGGCCTGAACCATATTGCAAAGCCACCGGGCCCTGCTCGGTGATGATGCGCTTGGCGATGTCACCAATTTTTTCCAGGGGAAGTACCTGCAGGTATGGATTGCCCCCTGCCAGCGAAACAAGGGAGGGGTCCAGTGACAATTCGAAGACGTCGCGAACTGCGGACTGCTTGATCCCGGCCGCGCGTTCGGAGAACAGCGCTTCGTGGGTTGTTAACAACGCGTCGACTGGCTGGTTCGTTGACATGGTCCTCCTTGACCGGCAGCTACCCGCTGGTTGCAGGAAGTGTGGCATCGCCTTTGGGGGTAACCCAGCGAAGTTTTCTACTGGAATACTTTAGTATTCCAGCAGTAAATTTACCAGATGGCAAGGGATCAAAATTATCCGGTAGGTAAGTCTTTAGCTTCGGATTCTTTCGCCGGGCGTTGATCAAGCCAAGCCTGAATGGCGCTCGGGCGTATGCGCCGGTGAGTTCCACGGTACTCCACGGGAATGATGCCCGCATCGGCCAGCTTGCGCAGATACGAATTTGAGATTCCAGCCATCTGCGCCGCCTGTGAGGTGTTGAGCAGCAGCTCGGTAGTCCCGATGCTGACCGACTCGCCAGCTGCGAAGCGATTGAGCACCTCAAGCAAGGCGTCATGTGCGTCTTTAGGCAGTTGTAATGCGGTGCCGTTGACGAAAACCGTCGTGTCCTCAGACTCGGCCAAAGCGCGGTGTAATCGCTCGGTAGTTTTCGCGTCTAGTGCTTCAAAGGTACGGACCCGGCCAAGTGCGGAAGTAGGTGATGCCATATGTTCATCTTGCCTGAGAAAAGCGGAGAATGCATAGAATTTGGTCGCCAAGAAACCTGCTGAAGCATTTATCGATTATTACCCCAATACGACGAACGGGGGTTGTAAAACGATCAACGGTTCCCGTATGGTGGAAATTGTAGGTCTAAAGAAAGTACTGACCAGCCATCTTCCGGCACACCACGACGGAGCGTTTCGCCTTACCTGGCAACGACGGAGTGGGAATTGTGTATAGGGAAGCCTGATGTCCACCTTAAATGCGTTGGTTCGGGTTCCTTTGCGGTCGGATGAATGGTCATGCGCGTTCCTACGCTATGCCTACAAGTTTCGTGGGTACTGCGGTTTTCGTGAATCAGAACTTTCTTGAAAGCAGATACTTTTTAATGTCTATTGAAACTACCTCAGACCTGACCACCATCACCGACGAAGAGATCTTCAACGCCCATCTTGGCGGCAAGCTCTCCGTTGAATCGAAGATGCCCCTGAATTCCAAGCGTGACCTCTCCATTGCCTACACCCCCGGCGTCGCCAAGGTGTCCCAGGCAATTGCAGATGACCCGGCAAAGCACGCTACCCACACCTGGGCTTCACGCCTGGTCGCGGTAATCTCTGATGGAACCGCAGTCCTTGGACTAGGCAATATCGGCGCCGCAGCATCGCTCCCGGTCATGGAAGGCAAGAGCGCGCTCTTCAAAGAATTCGGCGGTCTGGATTCAATCCCACTGGTGCTGAACACCACCGACGTTGATGAAATCGTTGAAACGGTGATTCGCCTACGCCCAAGCTTTGGTGCGGTCAACCTCGAAGACATCTCGGCACCGCGCTGCTTTGAAATTGAAAAGCGCCTGATCGAAGCCTTGGACTGCCCGGTGATGCACGATGACCAGCACGGCACCGCCGTCGTGGTCCTGGCGGCACTGATTGGCGCGGCCCGTCACACCAAGCGTGAAATCAGCTCGCTGAAGGTTGTCATCTCCGGCGCAGGCTCGGCCGGCGTAGCGGTGACCAACCTGCTGCTGCAAGCTGGTGTGGATGACGTAATCGTGCTCGATTCACGCGGAACCATTCACCGTGAACGCAATGATCTCAACGCGGTCAAGGCAGAACTTGCCGGACGCACCAATCGTGAGGACGTCATGGGCGGCCTCGCCGAAGCATTGGAAGGCGCCGATGTTGTTGTTGGTTTGTCGTCTTCGCAGTTTGACGAGGCAGCGGTATCCAAGATGAACAAGGACGCCATCATCTTCGCGCTGTCGAACCCAACCCCGGAAATCATGCCAGATGTTGCTAAAAAGTACGCAGCAGTAGTAGCCACCGGACGCAGTGATTTCCCGAACCAGATCAATAACGTGCTCGCTTTCCCAGGTATCTTCCGTGGAGCCCTGGACTCGGGTGCCAAGAAGATCACCGAAGCAATGAAGGTCGCCGCGGCGCACGCCATTGCTGAACTTGTCGGTGACGATCTGGCTGCCGATTACATCATTCCTTCTGCCATCGATGATCGTGTGATGCCAGCGGTTGCCGCCGCAGTGGGCGCGCTGGCTGAAGAGACTAAATAATTCCTCCACCGGGGAAGCATACGCATTAGGTCGCAACAGTAATCGTTGACAGACCAAGGTGAGCGTCCAAGAATCAGTGATGATTCTTGGACGCCCACTTGTTTAAGCACAGTTCTAATTAGACGGTGGCGGCTGCCTTGTCCCGCAGCGCATCGGCTTCGTCCCAAGTACGTGGGCCCTGGGTAAATGCTCCACGGTAGCGGGCGGCCGGGTGGCGCTCATTGAGCAGGTCGCCTTCGCCGAACATCTTCTGACGCAAGGTGCCTTCGGAATATTCGGACTGTGCCAAACCACGCGCGCGGAGAACCGGCAACACCTTGTCGGCAAATTCTTGGAAGGAACCTGGGATCACCCAATTGATGACGTTGATGCCATCAACCCCAGCGTCCTGCCAAGTTTCCAGCTGATCCGCGATCTGCTCGGGTGTGCCTACCAAGCGGGTGCTGTGCGACTGGAGCGTGGCAACATCCTCGAGAGTCGGTTCACGGTCGGTAATGTGCTTCCCGGCCCATTCGGCCATGCCCTTGGAGGTGTTGGTATCAAGGTCCTTGAGCTTGGTTTCCTTTGGATACACGCGTCCGGTCCTATCGAGTATGGCCATGTGGGCCAGGTAGCCGTCGACGCTAATGAACTCGTCGTAGTACTTGGACTTTTCTCGGGCTTCTTCCTCGGTGTCGCCAATAACGAAAGATAGTCCCTGGAAGAACTTGATATCTTCTGCCCGGCGCCCATGGGAAACAGCCAACCGCCGGGTTTCGTCGATCAGTTCTTTGGCGACGCCAGGTGTCGGAGCAATAATGAACGTCGCCTCGGCATTGCGCGCTGCAAAATCCCGGCCCGATGCGGAAGACCCGGCTTGGAAAAGCACCGGTGTGCGCTGCTTGGAGGGCGAAGGCAGGTGGGGTCCTTCGACTCGGTAGCGCTTTGACTGGTGATAGATCTTGTTGATCTTGGCCGGATCCGCGTACCGCCCATTTTTCTTGTCTTTGAGCAAGGCGCCTTCATCCCACGAACCTTCCCAGAGTTTGTAGGTGACATCGATGTACTCGTCGGCCCAGGCATAACGTTCGGTATGGTCGGTCAACGCTGGCAGACCGTAGTTGCGCGAGGCGTTTTCGTTGATGCCGGTGACAACATTCCAGGCGATGCGCCCATTGGAGATGTGGTCCAGGGTGGATATCTGCCGGGCAAAGTTAAACGGGTGGTTCTGCACGATGTTTGAGGTGGTGGCCAAACCTATCTGCGTGGTGTGCACCGCCAAAGCACCGAGCAACACGGTGGGGTCATTGGACGGGATCTGCAGGCCTTCATGGGCGTACACGTCATAGTCGGCTTCCGTATCGCCGTAAAGTCCGGAGACATCGGCGAAGAACATCGCGTCGAACTTTGCCTCCTCCAGAATCTTGGCGAGATTGATCCAGGTATTAACGTCGTTGAATTCAGTTTGCCCGGCATCGGGGCGGCGCCACTGACCGTGCTGGATATGGCTGGTGGTGTTCATGACGAAGGCATTGAAATGAAGTGGTTTTCCCATGGTGTGTTCTCAGATCCTCGGTTGTAATGCGTTCTCTTGCTCCGATGCTTTCAGTGCTCTTGCGGAGCAGCGAACAATACGAAGTAGCTGGTCGCGGTACTTCGTCATGTGACGCGGAAAATGATTTATGAACGGAATGTGAAGCGGCTTTTATGTCCTTAGGTGACGTGCCGCGTCCCCGCGCGAAGTTGTGCAAAGCGAGGTTGAGCAGCGCATTGTCCTGCTGACAGGACACGGATGAAACTGAGTGCAGAGCGAACGGACCATCGTCGCTGTTCAAATCTTTAGCTTTCGCATCATCCACTACAGGGGAGTACCACCGTGACAAATCGCCAGCCGGCGTATTCGACAGACACGCACAGCGCTGCAAAAACGGCGCGTCAGCGCAGCACCGTGAAGAGATTCGCGACGCGAGGAACCCTGGCGGCAAGCCTTGTCGTGCTGCTCGGCGCATTAACCGCTTGCGGCGCTGACACTACCGCTGGGACCTCCCACGGGCAGCCGATTTCCGGAGGCACCTTGGTCTACGCGACAGGGGACGTGGAACCTACCTGCTTGGATCCAATCGTTTCGGGTAATGTGCCGCAGGCACTTGTATCCACCCAGTACCTTGAACCGTTGTTCTTCCAAGATGACAGTGGAGAGATTCAGCCGTGGCTGGCCAAGAGCTGGAAGTGGGCCGAGGACCGGCTCGCACTGGATATCACGGTTCGCCAAGATGTGTACTTCACCGACGGGCAGCAGCTCAATGCGCAGACCATTGCGAAGAATATTGACTACATCAAGGATCCAAAGACCCTCTCAAGCACCGGCATCCTGGCCGTGGAAAAGGTTTCTTCGGTTGAGATAATCGACGAATTCACCGCACGGGTGCACCTGTCTGAACCGGATAATGCCCTGCTGGAGCATTTCGCCCAGGTCTGGGTTCCGATCCAATCGCAGAAGGCCCTGGACCGCGGCATGGAAGAAAATTGTCTCGCCCCGGTAGGTACCGGTCCCTTCAAAGTCCAAAGCTGGTCCAAGCAGCAGGAGGTAGTGCTTGTACGCAACGAGGACTACAACACCCCGGCGCCGACGGCGAAGCACGAAGGCCCCGCCTATCTGGAGAAAATTATCTGGCGATTTCTGCCGGATCATGCAGCACGATTCGCCGCCTTGCAATCTCGTGAGGTGGACGTGATCGATGTACTGCAGCCACAAAACGCAGTGGCTGCTGAGACGGATCCTGCACTGGAAACGCTGATCGGTTCGCGACCTGGCCATGTAGTGAATCTGACGCTGAATACCACCACCGGAGCACTGGCGGACCGCCGAGTGCGTGAGGCCTTTGTCCGGGCGGTAGATGTGGATGCAGCGCTGAAGAGCATTTTCATGAGTACCGTACCCCGTTCAAATTCAACGCTGAGTTCCATCACCAAGTTCAACGTCCAGAATCCGGAAAACTACGCTCAGGATGTCGGCAAAGCCAACCGCTTGCTTGACGAAGCGGGCTGGCAGGAAAGAGACTCGGAAGGTTACCGCACCAAGGACGGGCAACGTCTGAGCACTACTGTTATCCAGAACGATTCGATCCTCGTTCCGGTATCAGTGCTCGAACAGTTCCAACACAGCGCGAAAGCTGTGGGCTTTGAACTGCTGATCAATCAAGAAGAAGCGTCCACGTTCAACGAGCGCCGTTACGCCTGGGAATACGGGATCGCGCCGCTGTACTATACGAAAAACTCTCCGCAGGTGCTCAATATTGTTTACGACTCCGCGAACATTCCCTCGGTTATCGAGGGCGGATACCACGCGAATAACAATGGGTTGACGGGTCCGGCAGCGCAGGCCATTGATCACGCGTTGCGTCAGGCAGCGACCACCGGCAGTGAAAAAGAACGCGGCCGCTTGTATAAAAAAGCGCAGAAACTTGTCGACGAGCAATACCTTTCACTACCGATCTTTGACCAGCAGACCAGGCTTGGTTTGCGCTCGGATGTGTTGGGTCTCGAATTGCTCTCTCCCTTGGGCATGCCCACCTTCTACGAAACCTGGTTGGACCGATCATGAGCCTAGAGATCAAAGAAGTACAGCAGTTGTCGCCCGGAGCAGAGCAACATGCCAAACGAAAAACTTTCCTCAAGGTCATCGGTTCGCGTGTCCTAGGAGCTGCCGGAGTTCTGTTGGCGGTAGCGACCTTAGCGTTCTTCGCTATGCGTCTGGTCCCGGGTGACCCGGTAGACGCACTGCTTGGCGGTCCGGGAAATAACGCCACCGAGGAAGTGCGCAATACGACCCGTGAACTTGCCGGTTTGGACAAGCCACTACTAGTCCAATACGGCACGTACCTGGGGAAACTGGTCACCGGAGATTTGGGAGACTCCTACCAGCTGCGCGAACCGGTGGCTCAGGTACTGGCAGATCAATTAGGTAATACCTTGCTGTTGGCGGTGCTTGCGTTGGCGACCGCTTGGGTGCTGGCCCTCGGTTTGGCCCTGTGGGCCTCGCGCGGTGGGCGTATTGCGGCAGTCGTGGGAAATCTGTTGGAGGTTATCTCCGCCGCTGTGCCACATTTCTGGCTTGGTAGCCTGCTGATTCTCGTGTTCAGCGTAAATCTGCAACTGCTGCCCGCAACCAGCGGCGCCCCAGGAATCGACAGTCTGATCCTCCCGGTGCTGACCTTAGCCATCCCGCTGGCTGGGTTTTTAGGTCAGGTGATGCGCGAGTCGATGCTCATAGCGATGACTTCGCCCTTCGCCATCTCTGCCCGGGCCCGCGGCGAATCGGAAATCCAGCTGAGCCTGCGTCACGCGCTTCGCCATGCGGCGTTGCCGGGCATCGGACTATCCGGGTGGGCTATGGGCTCGTTGATTAGCGGTGCGGTAGTCGTCGAGACGGTCTTTGCCCGCCCGGGCATTGGGCGCACCTTGTTGCAATCGGTGCTGGTGCGCGATGTCCCGGTCGTCCTTGGGTGCGTGGTGCTGGTGGCGGCGATTTACATCATCGTCACTCTGCTCAGTGATCTGGCCGAACGACTGGCAGATCCACGGTTGCGTGCGCAATGAGCCAGAGGCCAGTCACCTATCCTTCTAATGATTTTTACCAAAGGCAGCCATGACACAAGGAATCGAAGCACCTGAAATTGAAACGCGGCACCTCGCCGCGGAACCAACTCGAAGAGACACACCAGGGAGCTCCCGCAGGCTTCCCACGCTTGGGCTGGGGATCGTTCTTCCATTCATCGTCCTGATAGGGCTGGTGATCGCGGCGGTGCTCCCGTCCTGGATCGCGACCACCGGGGCGTTAGATATGGATCCGGCCCAAGCGTTCGCCGCACCGGGCGCCGCGCACTGGTTCGGTACCGACGAGTCTGGGCGAGATGTTTTCTCCCGGGTTATTTTTGGGACGCGCAGCTCGTTGCTGATCGGCGTGCTGGCTACGTTGATTGGGCTCGGCGTCGCGCTGGTACTCGGCGCGTTGGCAGGACTGGGAACTAAAGCAGTGGACTTCGGGGTCTCACGTTTCCTCGAAGTGCTCTTTGCCTTCCCCGGATTGCTGCTGGCTTTGCTGGTGATCACTATCCTCGGCCCGGGCGTTGTCACCACCACGATTGCCGTGGGATTATCGGCGGCGCCCGGCTACGCGCGGATGATCCGTTCGCAGGTCCTGTCGATTCGCCGCTCCGGATATGTGGAGGCAGCCATCGTGCAGGGTAAATCCGGTGGTTACATCATTGTTCGCCATATTCTGCCCAATGTGGCGGCACCGCTCTTTGTATTGGCAACACTCGGGGTAGGCCAAGCCATCGTCTGGGCTTCGTCACTGAGCTTCCTCGGCTTGGGTGCCACCCCGCCGGATCCCGAGTGGGGTTCCATGCTCTCCCAAGGACGTCTTTATATTGGCAACGCTTGGTGGCTGACGTTCTTCCCCGGATTATTTATCGTGCTCAGCGCCGCCAGCACCACGCTGCTCGGCCACGGTATCCAACGCAAGCTCAAGGACAGATAATGCAGCAAACTACCCAAATACTGGATAAAAAATCGCAGCCGGTGATCAAGGTCGAGGACCTGTTGATCGGATTCGGTTCAAAACAGCGGGTCAAACAAACCGTGCACGGGGTCAGCTTCGAAATTTATCCGGGTGAATGCCTGGCTATCGTGGGCGAATCAGGTTCAGGAAAATCGGTGACCGCGCGAACTCTGCTCGGGCTGAACGGGACCAATGCTCAGATCCAAGCGAAAGCCCTCGAACTGAACGGTCAAGATCTGCGCAGTGCGTCCGAGCGAACCTGGCGCACCGTACGCGGGCCCCAGATCGGCTACGTGCTGCAAGACGCGCTGGTTTCGCTGGATCCATTGCGCACCATAGGCCAGGAAATTTCAGACGCACTGCGCATCCATACCAAGCTTTCCTCGGCGGACCGCACCGCGAAGGTACTTGACCTGTTGGAAGCCGTCGGTGTGCCCGAACCGCAACAACGAATCAACCAACGCTCCGGAGAACTATCCGGCGGCTTGCGTCAGCGCGCGTTGATTGCAGCAGCCATCGCGCTGGACCCCGCGCTGCTCATAGCCGACGAACCCACTACAGCCTTGGATGCCACGGTTCAAGCCCAAATTCTTGATCTGCTCGCCGCGCGTAAGCGGGCCGGTACCTCCTTGCTTTTGATCAGCCATGACCTGGCGGTGGTGGGGAAGCTGGCAGATCGTATCGCCGTAATGCGCGCCGGCGAACTGGTGGAGGTGGGGCGGACGGAAGCGGTGCTGAGCAACCCGCAGCACGAGTACACCAAGGGGTTGCTAAAGGCCGTTCCCACCAACAAGCCTCGCGGCACCAAATTATCTACCGGAACCGTGACGATCTCCGAGCGGCACCACGAACTGATCGCCAGCAGCCGGGGCAAAGGGCAAGCGGTCGATGCCGGACTTCCGGTCTTGGTAGGGGAAAACCTGCGCAAGATTTACCGCAATCCGGACGGCAGCCCACGAGTAGCGGTCCAAGATGTTTCTTTTGCGCTGAACCGCGGCAAAACCTTGGGCATTGTGGGCGAATCGGGTTCTGGAAAGAGCACCGTGGCACGGATGGCACTGGGGTTGACTCCAACAGATCGAGGTACCGTGCGGTTGCTGGGCCAGGAGTGGAGCTCGCTGAAGGAAAAGCAGCGTCGGCCCCACCGTTCTAAGATCACCACCATTTATCAAGACCCGCTGGGATCTTTTGACCCCCAGTGGGATGTGGCCCGGATTCTGGGCGAGGCGTTGGGTGCCGGACAGAACCTTTCACGCACACAACGGCGCGAAGAGATCAAACGGCTCTTGCAGATTGTTGGACTAGATGACTCGGTGGCCTCGCGGTTACCTCTGCGGTTATCCGGAGGACAGCGTCAGCGTATCGCCATCGCCCGAGCTATCGCCCCGGGACCCGAGGTGATCATCTGTGATGAGCCGGTTTCCGCGCTGGATGTATCGATTCAGGCCCAGGTGCTGGACCTACTTGATGAATTGCAACGCGAGTTTGGGCTCAGCTACCTGTTCATTTCCCATGATTTAGGGGTTGTGCAGCATATCAGTGACGAAGTCGTCGTGATGGAATCCGGTCGGGTCGTTGAGGCCGGACGTACCAGCGAGGTCTTCGCTCATCCTGCCGAACAATACACTCGCAAGCTTCTTTCGGCCGCGCCCAAACTGGCAGTTGTCCAGAGCTAGAGGGGAGCACCGGATTACTGCGTCATAAAGGAGGTTTGATGACCAATAATGACGCGGTATCCCGGCGCTGGTTCAGTCCCATAAGTCGTCATATTGCGCGGGCCTACGCCGCTTGAAATCTCATTTGAGACTCAGGTGCCCTGCGGGGTTTGCTAGAAACCAACGAACGGATCTTGCCTGCATACAGTGCGGGCCTATCTGAGTAATAGCACGGGGTTACGTCCAAAAATTTGACCGGTCAAAGCCGCTGATCGGTACACCTCCCGAGGAACTATTCCAAGGCAGCTTCCAGGGCGAAGCTGAAGTCGAAGAGACAACATACTCACCGAACTTATTTCAAGGAGAACAAATGAGCGACCCAACACGTCAGGCCCTGCGCGAACGCTTCGCTCCGGTATTCAACCAGATCGCTGCCGGTGCGGTGGCTCGTGAATCGGAACGCCAGCTGGCCCACGAGGCGGTGGCTCTGCTTGCGGATAGCGGATTCACCGCCGTGCGTGTGCCGGTTAAATTTGGCGGGAGCGGCGCGAGCATTTCGCAGTTTTTTGACCTGCTGACCCGGCTCGGCGAAGCCGACTCGAATCTTGTCCAGGCCTTGCGCGCCCACTTCACCAGCGTCGAGTCATTCCTGCAGGCGGACGAGGCCGCGCAGGCCCGTTGGCTACCGCGGATCGTAGCCGGGGAGATCTTCGGAAACGCCACCACCGAGAAAGGCAACCAGCCGGGCCAGAACAACACCACGTTGTTTGAGGATGGCGGACAGTTATGGCTTGAAGGCACGAAGTTCTACTCCACCGGGAGTCTCTACGCCGATTGGATCAGCGTTTCGGCGGACCGCGAGTCAGGCTCCGGGGTACGGGTGATCGTGCACCGCGACGATGCCGGAGTGGGACGCCTGGACGACTGGGATGGTTTCGGCCAGCGGCTGACCGCTTCGGGCACCACTCTTTTCACCCGGGTGTTGGTGGACCCGGCCAACGTCCAAGACCATAGCCGCGAATCACTCCCGGAAGTGTTTACCTCCTATGTGCAGCTGGTGCTGCTCGCCGCACTGACCGGAATCGCCCGGGCGGTACGCCGCGACGCCGTGGAATATGTGCAGGGACGTACCCGCACCTTCGACCACGGCGTAGGTGATAGTCCGCAGCGTGATCCATTGGTGGAAGAAACCGTGGGTCGTCTTGGAGCAAAGGTATTTGGTGTAGAAGCGGCACTTCGCGCAGCGTCCGAACAGCTGGAGAACACCTTGAGCTTGGAAAATTCGGGGATCCTCGACGCAGAGACCGCCGCGGAGCTGCACTTCAACGTGGCCCAGGCTCAATTGCTCATCGGTGAGGCAGTCCCGGAAATCGCCACACAGCTTTTCGAAGTTGGCGGAGCCTCCGCGGTCAGCGAGTCACGCCGGCTTGACCGCCACTGGCGAAACGCTCGGGTGATCGCTAGCCACAACCCATTGATCTACCGTGCCCGCGAGATCGGTCAGCACCTCATCAGCGGAGACGCAAATATCCACGTGGTCTATGTGGGCACCGCCAAGCAAAACACTAGGAGCAACGCATGAGTAAGCCACTGTTTTTCAATGCCTTCGTCATGAACACCGCCAGCCACATTCAGCATGGCCAATGGCGTCATCCCGAGGCTAACCAGGCCGAATTCAACGACATCAAAACTTGGCTTCAGGTCGCCAAGACCCTCGAAGAAGGTTTGTTTGATGCCATGTTCTTCGCCGACGTTTCGGGCCTCTATGGTCCTGCAGATGGGCAGTATGTGGACAACGTGCATGAGGGATTACAGATCCCTTCCAACGACCCCACGGTGCTGCTCGGTGCACTGGCGGTGGCGACCAAACACATCGGTTTGGCGACCACCTCGAACATGATGCAGAACCACCCGTTTAATTTTGCCCGTCAGCTGAGCACTCTGGACCATATATCCAAGGGCCGTATCGCCTGGAATATCGTCACCTCCACGCAGGAGAACGCGGCACGAAACTACGGGCTGGAATGCCTGCCCGACCATGACGAACGCTACGACTGGGCCGATGAATATCTTGAAGTTGTTTACAAGCTTTGGGAAGGATCATGGGACGAGGGAGCCTTGCTGAAAGACAAAGAAGGCGGGCGCTACGCGGATCCAGCCAAGATCCATAAGATCTACCACGAGGGCAAGCGCTACAAGGTCGAGGGGCCTCACCTGCCATCGCCCTCACCACAGCGTACGCCGGTGCTCTTTCAAGCAGGAGGGTCCGCCCGTGGCATTAAATTCGCTGCTACGCACGCCGAATGCCAATTCATTATGACCCCTAACCCTCAAGTCGCTAAGGAACACATCGACCGCACACGGGCGTTGGTTGCCCAGGCGGGGAGAGATCCGCAGTCGGTCAAGTTCTTTCAGGGGATCTCACTGGTTATCGGGGAAGACGAAGCGGAGGTCAAAGCCAAGGAAGCCGAATACCTCCAGTACGCTTCGACGACCGGATTTTTGACCCACGCATCCTTGGGAATTTTGCCAGACGGAACCCGGTTGCCGGATGGCACTCGCCTGATAGATATCCCGAACAATGGAGGACAAGCGCACGTCCAGTGGCTTCGCGACGCGACCCCGGAACGTGAACCGACCCTGGCGGATCTTGCCGATAGCCGGATCCGGCGCGGCTACGCTGCCGGCACCCCGGCCCAAATCGCGGACCAGCTCGAAGCATGGCAGGCCGCAGGGGTGGATGGAATCAACGTGATCAACTGGAGACTCCCGGGCAGCTATGAAGAATTTAATGAACTCTTGTTGCCAGAACTTCAACGACGTGGGTTAGCTAAAACCGAATATGCTCCCGGCACATTGCGCCAGAAACTATTCGGTCATGATTTTCTTCCGAAGGAACACCTCGGTGCCTCCTACCGCGGGGTGTTCAGTAACGTACCGGACGAGGCAAACGTCAAGTTCGAATCGTCACACTGACGCGGAGGGTTTATCGCATAATGACGGGAAGTTATCCACAATTTTGAGATAGCTTCCCGCCACGCCCTGCAATGGGCCAACACTTGGAATGCCAGTTGAAGGTTGGCAAACCAAGGAGAAGCATCATGTGCGATATGTGCAATGGAATGACTCGCAAGCAGGTAGAAGCCCGCACGGCTCAACGCATTCGAGATTACGGCAGGGAGATTATTTATGTCGAGGGCGACGAATGCTACGAGCCCTATGCCTACACCGTCGGTTTGAGCAAAATCGGGCACCCGGAGTTTCTCGTCCGCGGTTTGGACATGGAAGACAGCATGCAGATGTTGAATGGATTTTCAGCATCCGTACTTGAGAATCATGAGTACTTTGCTCACGCGCATACCTCTTGCTGGAAAGACGGGCGGCTTCTGGTTTTCTCCGGTATTTCTACAGGGATCCGGTTGCAGGTGCCCTTTGCATACAGGCGCTACGGCGAATCGGTGCGAGTGCTGGAGATCCTTTTTGGCGGTGATGAATTTCCACTTGGAGCGCTGCAGGCCAACCAAAATTAGCGTGAAAACTTGCCGATGTGGGCTTTAGGCTGGTGCCGAAGAATTGAAGCCTGCATGATTTCGTCTGTGGATTAGGGCATAAATTTTACGGTGAAATCTATGAATTATTGACTTCTTTGGTCTGACCACACGGCCCTGTATTTAGCATCATCTGTGAGCTTCGGTGCAAGTGATAGATGCTGGTGGGTGTCGGTAGATGACCGGCGTGAAAAGTGAGTAGGCTTGTCATATGGCTTTCCGAAATCGTCGCGCTGCGGCCCTCCCAGCAAAATTATCCCGTTCGTGGCTCCTGGTTAACGCTGCCAGAGAAGAAGACTTCGGTCCCGGTTTAGCTTGTGAAGCTGATTCGGTGATTTTTGATATGGAAGCAGCAGTTCCTGACGACAAGAAAGCCTTCGCCCGTGACAACGTGGTGCGTGCACTTTCCAACGGCATGACCGCCTGGGTCCGCGTTAACGGTACCGACACCGACTTCTGGGCGGATGACCTTGCAGCATTGTCTGAGACGCCTGGCCTACGCGGCGTCATGCTCGCAATGACCGAAAAGCCAGAGCAGGTCACCTACACCGCAATGCGTTTGCGTGCAGGTACCCCGGTGCTCGCGCTGATCGAAACCGCCGTAGGTATTGAAAACGCCACCAACATCGCCTCGGCTCCGGGCACCTTCCGTTTGGCCTTCGGCGTTAATGACTTCCGTAAAGACACCGGTGTTTCTGATGACCCGATGGCGTTGGCCTATGCTCGCGGAAAGCTCGTGATTGCATCCCGTGTGGGTAAGCTGCCAGGCGCTATCGACGGTCCGCCGCCTGCCGGCGCAAATGCTGCCAAGGTTACCGAGGAAACACTGGTCACCGCGTCCATGGGGATGACCGGGAAGCTTTCCCTATCCAGCGAACACGTTGATGGTATCAACGCTGCACTGGCTCCAAGCGAGGACGAGCTCTCCTGGGCCATGGAGCTGCTCGAAGCACACGCTGCGGGCGCCTCAGTGGGCGATGGTTCGTACTTGCCTCGACTGGCTCGCGCGCAGAAGATTGCCGATCTGGCCGATTCTTACGGATTGTGGAACGCCTAGACTTCACAAGCAATACAGCAAAGGCTGGAATTCACCTCACAGTGGACTCCAGCCATTGCTGTATCTTAAGACAAACCGGTGGCGGCGATGGAAACCTGCAAGGTTGCCATCGCCGCCACCGGTGTTAGTTATCAGGAGTGTATCCGGAGCCTAGCGCACTGGATCCGGATCCTGTGCAGCCTGGTGAGCGCCACGGTTCTTGGAAGAACCAATCACGTCACCAGCCTTCCATTCTGCCCAGCCTGGCCGACCCGACATGAAGTTCTCAATGTCAGCCTTGTTGGCTTCCAGCTTTGGATCATTCTTCAGGTACCAGCGGGTTTCGCGAGCCACCATGCCGGAGAGAATCAGCAGACCGATCAAGTTCGGCAGTGCCATCAAACCGTTCATCATATCCGAGAAGTTCCACACTGCGGTCAGCTCGGTGGTGCAACCTACGTAAACGACCAGCGAGAAGACGATGCGGAATGGCATGACCAGCTTGCGTCCGAATAGGCGCTCGATATTTCGTTCACCGTAGTAGCACCAGCCGAGGATGGTGGAGAAGGCAAACATGACCAAGCCGATGGTGACGATCCAGTGTCCCCATTCGCCTGGCAGGCCGTTAGTGAAGGCTTCACCTGTCATCAGTGCAGCGGAGATCTGCTCACCGGTTGCTTCATCGACCAGCTTCCAGGAACCGGTGGTGATGATAACCAGACCGGTGCAGGTAACCACGATGAGGGTGTCAATGAACGTCTGGGTCATGGAAACCAAGCCCTGGCGAACCGGGTGGGTGGTCTGCGCCGAAGCTGCAGCGATGGCAGCCGAACCCATGCCGGACTCGTTGGAGAAGATACCGCGGGCGACACCGAACTGAACGGCGATGATGATTGCCGAACCGGTGAAGCCGCCGACAGCCGAGGTGCCGGTGAAAGCGTCGGTGAAGATTTCACTGAACGCAGCGGGGATTCCACCTACGTTAGCAATCAGGATATAGATCGAGGCTGCCACGTAGAAGACGATCATGACTGGAACGAAGCCAGCGGTGACCTTACCGATGGACTTGATGCCACCAACAAGAACAGCGATGGACAATACGGTCAGAATCACGCCGGTAACCCATGGGGTGACGTTGAATGAGCTCTCAAGGTTAATCGCGATGGAGTTGCCCTGAGTCATGTTACCGATGCCGAAGCAGGCCAGGGTTGCGGCGATGGCGAAGAACAGTGCCAAGAACTTACCGAAAGGTCCCTTGATGCCGCGTTCTAGGTAGTACTGCGGACCGCCGGATTTTTCGCCAGCTGCGTCGGTTCCGCGGAATCGTACGCCCAAGTAGGCTTCGGTGTACTTTGATGCCATACCGAGCAGGCCGGTGACCCACATCCAAAATAGTGCGCCCGGTCCACCGATGCCGATGGCGGTAGCCACGCCCACGATGTTACCGGTACCGACAGTTGCGGCCAATGCCGTGGTCAGTGCCTGAAACTGCGAGATGTCGCCTTCAGCTTCGTCGTCTTTGCGCTTGAGCAGGCCCAGACGAAGCGCTGCTGCGAGCTTGAAGAACTGCAAACCGCCCAAGCGAATGGTCAGATACAACCCGGTGCCCAAGAGCAGCGGGATGAGGACAAACGGCCCCCAAATAACCGAGGAGATATCTCCGAAGAGTGTTCCCAAATCATCCATGACTTCTAGATCCTTCGATGCGAGTGAATGATGATGATGATGATGATGGTGATGACTGCCAGTCGAAGTGACATTGTGAGCCATCATACGTGATGCTGAGAGTCAAGTCACAACCGCTGTTTCGTGTCGCATTGGCAGGCTGAAAAGAGGTTTAAAAAGATGTCCCCGCGTCAAAAGCTGACGCGGGGACTTTGACGAGTTAGTAGCTATACGGAAGCGAACTTAATCCTGGAAGTGCCCAGACCATCGATGCTAGTTTCAAGCACGTCTCCGGCTTTCAGCCATGGGCGGCGGCCATGCTCATCACGTCGGCCCAAGGCCACCCCGGCAGGGGTTCCGGTGAGAATCAAATCGCCTGGCTGCAGCTCATTGATGACCGAGAGGTAGGAGACTAGCTCCGCCGCGGAAAACACCAGATCGTCGGTGGAATCTTCCTGAACTACCTCACCGTTGACCTTGGTGGTGATCTTCGCGCCGGCGCTGAATTCGTCGGTGGTGACCAACCAGGGGCCCACCGGAGTCGACTTGTCCCATGCCTTGCCCTGCAGCCATTCGGTGGTTCGACCCTGGAAGCCTCGCATGGAAACATCGTTTGAAACCGCATAACCAGCAATGTGTGCGGCCGCATCTTCGACGGAGATGCGGCGACCGGCGGTACCGATGACGATGGCGAGTTCGCCTTCATAATCCATGCGGTGATCCTCGGCCGGGATTTCAACAGCGTCATTTGCTCCGCATAGTGTGGACGCGAACTTTGCGAAAACCGTGGGAAACTCTGGTTCCTCGGCACCCACCTCGGCTATGTGGTTACGGTAGTTCAGGCCTATGCAGTAGACCTTGGCCGGATTGGGGATCAATGGGGCATAATCAGCCTCAGCTTCGGCAATCGAGTCACCGACTAAGGCTCGTGCGACGACTTCCTGCTGGGTTGGGTAATCGAGCCGTAGGAACTTCTGAATGTTCGACAAGTTTTCCAGGTAGTACAGTCGGCCATCTTCAATGACGGCGGCCGTTGTTAGTCCGGGTTCGGTGGTCAGTCGCACGGTAGCTAGTTTCATGTTTCTATCTCACTACATTCGCACCGTCTTGGCTAGCATGTTGCGCCATGCTGATAGACCAAACCGACACTCGTAACTGACCAAGTCAGCTGAAGATTTATCGAAATGATACCGAATGATGAGCGTGAAGGCCGGTAAACTTGGGGCGAATGCTGAGTCAAGGTACCGATTCCAGCTCAGTGGATGAAACGAAACTAAAGTGAAGCAGGTCTTAATGTGGGTGACTTTTTCGGCGAAAGATATCGCCAAATCCTATTCGCCTCCTGGCAGCATTTGTGGCTCGTAGCCCAATGCCTCGTCCTGGCGACAATCATTGCAGTGCTGATCGCCGTGCTGGTGTATCGCAGCAAATCACTGGCTGGTTTGGCCAATGGCATTAGTGCGATTGGGCTGACTATCCCGTCCTTTGCACTGATCGGTATTCTGATCGTTCCTTTCGGCTTTGGTGTTCTACCGGCGGTGATCGTCGTGACGTTCTTCGCTGCCCTCCCGATTCTAAGAAATGCCATCGTGGGACTGAACAACATCGAACCGACGGTCGTTGAATCGGCGAAGGGCATCGGCATGAGCCGCATGAAAACCCTGCTCTCCGTCGAACTGCCCATGGCCTGGCCCGTGATCCTAACCGGCGTGCGCATCTCAGCGCAGATGGTTATGGGTGTGGCCGCAGTTGTCTCCTACGCGCTGGGGCCTGGGCTTGGCGGTTATATCTTTTCGGGCCTATCCCGGCTGGGTGGCGCAAACGCCTTAGAATCAGTCGTCACCGGCGTGGTTGGCGTTGTCATCTTGGCGCTCATTCTTGATTTGATCTTGCTCGGCGTTGGCCGACTGACTATCCCGCGAGGTATCCGTGTCTGAAAATAAAGTCGAAACCAGTACCGAACAGAACGTCACCGGAGCGTCGATCATGCTCCAGGAAGTCACCAAGACTTACCCGGGACAGAAAAAACCTGCGGTTGGCGGCCTGACTCTTGAGATTCCTGCAGGCTCCATCGTGATGTTTGTTGGTCCCTCGGGTTGCGGCAAAACCACAACGCTGAAAATGATCAACCGGCTGATCGAGCCAACCTCTGGCGAAATTATCATCAACGGAGAAGACGTGACAGATATGGATGGCGACGAACTGCGCCGCCGTATCGGGTATGTCATCCAGGCCGGAGGCCTCTTCCCGCACATGACCGTGGCTACTAATATCGCCATGGTGCCCAAGATGCTGGGTTGGTCCAAAGAAAAAATTGCGGCCCGCGTAGATGAGCTGCTTGAACTCGTATCGCTGGATCCTGAGCTCTACCGCGATCGCTTCCCGAAGGAGCTTTCCGGTGGACAGCAGCAACGCGTGGGTGTAGCGCGTGCCTTGGCGGCAGATCCACCGGTGCTGTTGATGGACGAGCCATTCGGCGCGGTGGATCCGATCACGCGTCAGCGTTTGCAGGACGAGCTGCTCAACATTCAGTCTGAAGTCCAGAAAACAATTGTTTGCGTGACCCACGACTTCGATGAAGCCGTGAAGCTGGGAGATTGGATCGCGATCTTCAACGAAGGCGCGCAACTAGAGCAGTACGATTCCCCGGAACGTATTCTGGCTAACCCGGCCAGCGAGTTTGTGGAGAACTTCATCGGCTCCGGTGCCGGACTGAAGCAGCTGACGCTGACTCGCGTGAACCAGGTGGAACTCTCCGAGGCGATTACTACCACCGCAGGAAAGAATGCCTCGGATGTACTGTCGCAATTGCAGGGTGCGGGCCGCAAATACGTCGTGGTACTCGATTCACGCGGACGTCCGGTGCGCCGTTTAAACCGCCGTCAGCTTTCACGTGCGGAAATCATTGACGGTACTTACGATCCGGATTTGCCGGTAGTCGGTGAACAGGCCACGCTCAACGATGCGTTGGACACCATGCTGGTTGCCAGCACGGAGTCTGCCTTGGTCACTGGGCGCCGCGATGTGCTCAAGGGAATCATCACCGTGCAGACGGTAATGGAAGCGATCGCCGCCACTAACTCCAATATGGATGGGGACCATGACGCACCGGTGGGATTGAACTCCGGTGCAATCAACCTGCAGGATATCGAGTTGGATAGTCGGCAATCTGGTGGTGAGACTTCGTGAACGCAGAAAAACGCGGACTGATTTACCAGCTGTTAGGTATCGCAGCAGCTTTCGGAATCCTGGTGATCTGGCTGGTTAACGCCAACCTCACCGAGACAGAAAGACAAACGCTGGACCCGGCAACAATCTGGGGATACACGAAGGAGCACTTAGAAATCACGCTGATTTCAGCGGTGATCGTTCTGATCATTGCGATTCCGCTTGGTGTCATTCTCACCCGTCCTGCTTTTCGCAAGGCGGCACCCGTGGTGCGCGCAATTGCAAACTTCGGCCAGGCGGCACCGGCCATTGGTGTAATCGTGCTTCTGGCCTTCTGGCTGGGATTCGGCCCAGTCACGGCAATTGTCTCCTTGGTGATCTATGCGATCCTTCCGGTACTTTCAAACACCATCGTCGGCTTACAGCAAGTTGACGAGCGGCTCGTAGAAGCAGGGCGCGGTATCGGTATGAGCCAATCGGCGGTCCTCTTCAAGGTGGAGCTGCCGCTTGCGGTTCCGGTGATGCTGTCCGGAATTCGAACCGCTTTGGTGCTGCTCGTTGGAACGGCCACTTTGGCGACCTTCATTAATGGTGGTGGACTGGGAATTCTCATTACCACCGGGGTGAACCTGAACTTGAACGCGGTGTTGATTGCCGGTTCGCTGCTGGTTGCACTACTTGCGCTGACCATCGACTGGCTGGGGCGAGTCGTGGAACAGGTCGCTCGGCCGAAAGGACTCTCATGAATCGCAAACTGAAATTTGGGGCCCTATCCTTCGCAGCGCTCCTTGGCTTAACCGGGTGTGGGTTGAGCCCGGCAACCGGTACGGTGCCAGATGCTAATCCCGGGATTATCAAAGCAGACCAGTCGCTGGACAAAGACGCCAAGGTGACTGTCACCTCGAAGTCCTTTACCGAACAGCTGCTCTTGGGCAAGATTTCGGTTGATCGCTTTGGACGTTGCCGGTTACAACGTCACGGACCTGACTAACGTGCCAGGCTCACAGCCAGCACGTCAGTTGTTGCTCTCGGGAGATGCCAGCGCATTGTGGGAGTACACAGGAACTGCCTGGCTGACCTACCTCGGGCATGAAAAGCCCATCGTTGGTGCTGAAAAGCAGTGGCAAGCAGTGCATGATGAGGACGTAGCCAATGGGATTGTGTGGGGCAAACCAGCTCCGTTGAACAACACATATGCCATGGCCATGAACCGCGAGGTGGCCGATCGCTTGGGTATTACAAAGCTTTCTGAGATGTCCAAGTTGGATTCAAAAGAGCTGACCTTCTGCGTCGATCCGGAGTTCAACTCGCGTCGTGACGGGCTAACTCCAATGCTTGAGCATTACGGGATGAAGCGCGGAAGCCAGGTCAAGGAGGACAACATTGGCCTTTACGATGTCGGCGCAATCTACCAAGCGACCGCAGAAGGTGCCTGTAACTTTGGTGAGGTCTTCACGACTGATGGACGTATCAAGGCGTTAGATCTGACGGTATTGGAAGATGATAAACAATACTTCCCAAGCTATAACGCAGCGCCTGCCTTCAACGCGGCGTTCTTGGAAAAGAACCCGGGTGTCAAAGATGTGATGGCGCAGATTGCGCCCCTACTTACCGATGAGGTTCTTCTGGACCTTAATTATCAGGTGGACGTCGAGGGACGCGAACCGGCCGACGTAGCTTATGAATGGATGCTCAACGAGGGTCTAATAACTGCCCCCTAAGCACCAAGTTAACACCAAGCGATCGCCTTCGGAGGATTCCTCTAAAGGCGGTCGTTTGCCGTTAACCCGATCGAAGCAGCGCATGCACAATGTTTACGTGAAGTTGGTTCTTTGCTGATGCTTACCCTGAAACACTGATGAAGCAGGTAAGGCTCATTGCTTCAGGGTCCATGGAAGTATCACAAATAAGTGCTCCTAGGCGCCCTCGCGGGTCCCAAGTTCTCCGTCTACTTCGTCGGCGAACTTGGTGGTCTTGGCGGTGTCTGGGGACTCTTCTTGCCAGATCTGTTCAAGGTCTGCTGCTAGTTCAGCTTCTTGTTCTTGTTTGTCTGGGCTGTTCTCAAGGGTGCTCATGCGGCCAGTCTAGCCATCAGATTGACGGGAGATAAGACTTTCTTGAAGAAATTTTGAAAGCTAAATTACTAGTCAGCTAGAACTTAGGTGGTTTGCTTCGAAAGATTTTGAAGATTTCTTGCGCAAGGTGGTTGACGCTTCAACTTAAACAGTGCAATACTTGTATCAGCAAAACAAATTGAAACGTCAACTACATGGTTGGCGCCGAGGAAAAGGATTTGAAAATGACTTCAACTGCAACTTCACCACTGACCGCCGGTACCTGGAACCTGGATCCATCGCACTCGGAAATCGGCTTCTCGGTTCGCCACGCAGGCGTTTCCAAGGTCCGCGGCAGCTTCCAGGAATTCGACGCAACCTTGACCATTGGCCAGACCCTCGCAGAATCTTCGGTAGAAGCTACCGTGAAGATCGACTCGGTCAACACCAAGGACGCAAACCGCGACGGTCACCTGAAGAGCGGCGACTTCTTCAACGCCGAAGAATTCCCAGAAATGACCTTCAAGTCCACCGGAGTTAAGGGTGAAGGCGAAGAGTTCGTTTTGGTTGGCGACTTGACCGTCCGCGGCGTTACCAAGCAGGTTGAATTCAAGGCTGAGCTCGGAGGCCAGGTTGTTGACGCTTTCGGTGCAACCCGCGCTGGCTTCTTTGCCTCGACCACCATCTCCCGCAAGGAATTCGGCATCACCTGGAACGCTGCACTCGAAGCAGGCGGCGTATTGGTCAGCGACAAGGTCAAGATCGAGATCGACGCATCGTTCGTCCTGCCAACCGCAGAATAAGTTTCCCGTATCCTTCCATGGGGGATGGATAAGGGCCGATACAGACGAACGCCCCGGTCACTACACATCATGTGTAGTCGACCGGGGCTTCGTCGGCTCTTGTGCCAGTGCGAACTACGAGTAGTCCGAATACATCATGGAAGGTTCCGGCAAACGAGAAAAGCAACAACGATCAGGAAGATGATATAAAGAACGCCGAGAATTCCGAAGATCGTTCCGATCCAACCGGTGACTTTTCCAACGGTGGCATCGGTGTTAAATTCTCGTTCGGCTTTCTTGGCCTTCACGATGGCTATAGGTCCCAGAATAATGCCTACGACGAAGAGCGAAATGATCCCTAAGATCATCGATGTTTGCGCGAGTTGCGCACCTTCGGCCTGTTGCGGATTGTAGCCGTACGCCGGGTATCCCGGAGTGCCTGCGAACTGCTGATTCTGTCCTGGGTACTGGTTCGGGTATTGATTTGGGTACTGGCTGGAGTACTGCGGCGGTTGGCCGGAGTTGCCGGAGCTGTAAGGGTTGGTCGGTTCGTTATTTTCGGTGCTCATTGGAGACTCCTAAAACTAAAAGAATGGTTGGTAAATCAAGGCCTCAGCCGTGCTCTGGCTAATTGGAACCATAGATCGAGGCTGGAATTAGGAACAGCATGAGAAGGAAATACCCGACAACTGCCAGAACTTGCAGCGCCCCAAAAATCAACCCGATTAGCCCGGTAACCTTGCCAACCGTGGCTTGAACTCCATAATCTCGTTCGGCTTCGTGCGCTTTCATCAGAGCGATTGGACCGAGAATCACTCCGACAACAAAAAGTGAAAGGATCCCGAGGACCATCGAGGTTTGGGCGAGGGAATACCCTGGATTCGCCAAGGGGTAAGCGTTCTGCGTGGAGGCGGGCGCTTGCCATTCGGGTTGCGGTGACCATGGTGACTGCGTCATTCTTCTTCGCCTCCTCTGCGCCTTGATACTGTTCTTCTAATGCTAGGCCAGCGTCATGAATTCCCGCACCCTCATGACTGATTTCTATAATTGAAGATCATGACTTGGGCTTCATTTCTGGCATACCTCGGGGTATGCGTGATGGTCACTCTCTCGCCAGGGCCGGACACGTTCTTAGTGCTTCGTTTCTCTCTGGTGCGCCAGTTTCACGGTATCGTTGCGGCGCTTGGCATGGTGACGGCCATATTTGCGTGGGCTACCTTAGCCGGTGCAGGCGCGGCCTCAGTGATGCAGCGCTATCCGGTGGTTGAAACGGCCATCGCCATTCTTGGCGGACTCTATCTGATGTATTTGGGAATCTCTGGATTCCGCAATTCCCGGACCGTCGCCAATGCGGATAACGCGATTGCACGTACCGAGACGCGAAATGTTCACGCTAAGACAAAGCCGCGGCGGACGGGCCGGCAAGCATTTATCGCTGGTGTTCTTTCGGCGGCACTGAATCCAAAGCTAGGGTTGTTGTTTCTAGCGATGATGCCAAGTTTCATCCCTAAAGGTTCAAATACCTTGTGGTGGGGAATGGGACTAGGTGCGGTCTTTGCCGCGGTCGGCTTTATTTACCTGCTGATCCTGAGCGCAGTCGCCGCGAAAGCCATGCATTGGTTCAAGAAGCCTGAGGTCACGCTGCGCCTAGAATTAGTCGCCTGTATAGCGTTGACCGCCATGGGTCTTGGCGTGCTGCTCAGTACGCTGTTCTAAATTGGTTGCTTTGCGTACCAATGCGCATGCAGCCAAGTAGCAACGGCCACCAGGAGAATGCTCAGCCAGAAACCTATTGCGAAAATCTGTGTGTAGTTTCCTTGTTCTGCGAGATCCGCAGTCAGGTAAGTGGCCGCCGAAGCTCCAAAGAACAGTGCGAAGACGAAGAACGAGACCGTTGTGGCACGAGCTTGAGGTGCCACTTCGGTGGCCCAGCCTTGCATCGAGGAATGCATAATCGCGTTAGCCGCACCGATGAGGAACGCCGTCACGGTATAGGCCACTGCGGAGGACCACAACGCGGAAGGTGCAAAACTGAGAGTCAGGATGAGCCCGCCGATTCCGATAAGCCATGTGCGAGAAAAGCGCGGTACGAGTATCCGCATGAACCGTGCTCCGAGAATCACGCCGATCGCAAAACCGCATCCCAGAACACCGGCGAGCCAGATTCCCATCCCTACGCTTTGTAAGGCTGGCACGATATACGTCAAGAAGCCCATGAGCAGCCCGCCTTCGAGGAAGACCACCGCGTAGAGCAGCAAATTCTCCCGGCCAAAGGCAGCTTTGAAATTCCGGGTGGTTTGTTCGCGTTGCGGCTCCGCCACATGGCGTAACGACCAGAGTGCAGCGATGGCTCCGAATGCGGGAAGTAGGAAGACCAAGCGCCAATCAATGGATGTGGCAATGGCACCGGCAACGAGCGTCGCCAACGTGGTGCCCAAGGACGAAAAGATCTGCAGATCCGAGAGCCCACGGGCCTTAGCAAGCCCAACGCGGGTATCGCCCAGCAACGTCAGCAATGTGGGATAGAGGGCACCGAACATTAGCCCGGTTAGCGCTCGGGCTATCAGCAGGGCGAGAAAAGACGTGAATAGCGTGCTGGCGATTGCGCCTAGGGCAGCACCTAACAATGCACAGCGAAGCACCGTGAGCCGGCCGAATCGATCGCTTAGCAGCCCCCAAAGCGGCTGCCCCAATGCGTAAAGCAAGGAGTATCCGGCCACAAGCTCTACCGCTTGAGACAACGATAGTGCCGTGCTCAACGAGAGGGCTACGAACATGGGCGGTGTGCCATACCGGTCAAAGAATGACTAAAAAANCNACAAAACGCAACGCCGAGTCGGGCAGCTGCCGAGGTGCCACAGCCGGTGACTTGCTCACTATTTTTCCTACCGTTGAACCCATGATCTACGAACATCTTATGTTCTCAAGGTAGGCCAAATCATTGACGAAGATGACATGGCCTGAGCCGTCGGATGACGGCTCAGGCCAAAGTAGAACGTACAGAATTTAGATCTTGACCAGTGCAGGGTTCATGAACGCGCTGAAGAATTCGGTAAGTTCTGCGGTTGCAGTCAGTGGTAGAACCTGTGCCACGTACTGATCTGGACGTACTACGACCATGGCGCCATTTTCACGGCTTATGGAACGGGCTTCGAAAATTTCTTGGCCATCAAGAAGCTCTGAGCAATAGGCCTTTTCGTAGTCGGTGAGCTGCAAAGAACCCACCTTGGGCAACAACACTGCTGGTAGCTGCCCCACCGTAGTGCCGGTGTGGGAACCTTGGAAAATCCCTTTGAGATCAAATACGGAATCTGTGCTGGCGCCAGCTGCTGTGAAAGCATTCAACGGTGACTGCGCGTGCTGAGCTAGGAATTTCATTAGTGCATCGAACTTCGGCGAAGCGCCATAGGTGTTCTGATCGGCGAACGCGTACAGTCGCCAGCGGCCGTCGGCCTTGGCGGTGTGTCCCAGCCCGACTTGGTGTGCATCGGCAATCCGCGTGACCGGCGAGGAATAAAAACGTTCGCCTACCGGGAACCCAGCAGCTAGATGCTGATGGGTGGTGCCGCCGGTGAGTAAGGACTTCGTGTATTGCGTTCCGAACCCTGCGGTGAACCGACCACCCTGAACGAACTGCGCCTGAACTTCTTCCGGATCCATTCCACCAGCTTCAGGATTATTTGGGTCCTTCGGGGCAGTGGACATGGTCTTGGACCATTTGGTGTCAAAATCGATCAGTTCCTGGGCAATAACCTGACGTTCTTGAGAATACGTACGCAGCAGAGACTGCGGGCTTTGTCCGCGAAGTACCGCGGCCAGCTTCCAACCAAGGTTGAATGCGTCCTGCATGGAAACGTTCATGCCCTGGCCTGCCTTGGCCGAGTGCGTGTGGCAAGCGTCCCCGGCGATGAAGATTCGAGGCTCGGCATCCTTGGGCGAGTCGGCGGTCAAATTGTCGAATCGGCCAGCTAGCCGCTGACCTACCTCGTAGACGGACCACCAGGCGATTTCCTTAACGTCCAAGGTGTACGGGTGCATGATGCGACGTGCCGTATCGATGAGTTGATCCGAGGTGAAGCGACTACGCGCCTCGCGGTCGGTGGGGTCAAGCTTTCCAAGATCCACGTACAGGCGGACCATATGTCCACCCTCGCGTGGGATCAACAAGATATTGCCACCGTCTGCCGATTGAATGGCAGCCTTGAAGCGGATATCGGGAAAAGTGGTGGTGGCAAGAATGTCCATCACGCCCCACGCATGGTTTTTAGCGTCGCCTTCGAGCTTAATGCCCATGGAACGGCGTACGTTTGAACGGGCGCCGTCGGCACCAACAACGTATTTGGCCTGCACGGTAAATTCTTCACCCTGTTCGCCGCCACGGCGAAGCTGTGCTCGCAGCGGGTAGTCACCCTCTTCGGTGTCTTCGACACTAAGCAGCTCGACACCATAGTGGGGCGCGAGACGGCTCGGATTTTTAGCCATTTTCTCGAAGAGGAATTCCTGAAGGCGAGCCTGATTAACAATCAGGTGCGGGTATTCGCTCAGTCCCTCGGCAACGTCTTTCACTCTGCCGCTGCGCGAGATATTTTCGCGTTCATTTTCATCCGGACGCCAGAAGACGGTCTCGTTCACCGAATAGGCTTCACGCATCAGCCGATCTGCCAAGCCGAAGGCGTTGAACATCTCCACCGTTCGGCATGCGACGCCGTCGGCGTGCCCGAGCTTAAGCGGTTCGGCGTTACGCTCCACGATGAGGGTAGAGATTTCCTGGAATTCGGAGAGCTGAGCGGAAAGCACCGCACCGGCCGGGCCGGTACCTACTACGAGAACATCTACCTGTTCGGGGATCGTCTCCGAGTGGTCCCGCGCCGGGTTAGCTGGCTGGAGTTCCGGGTCGCCGGGGTGGTATCCATTTTCGTAGTACTGCATGGTGCAACTCCTGAGGTTTTGGCGTGCTGGACTTCTACCGACCATAGTGTTGCAAGGCACAATCTAGCTATGGAGTTCTGCCTTGCGGAACAGAATCCTGAGTGTCGCCCCGATTGCCGGCTCGGCAGACTGGATACAGTGAATGGATGACCAACCTGCGGCAGGCCCAAAAACAGATGACTCGACAGCTGCTAATTGATAACGGTCTGGCATGCATGATGGAACACGGTTATGCCACCACGTCAGTGGATCGGATTGCACGCGCGGCAGGGGCTACCCGAGCCACCTTTTATCTGCACTTTTCTTCCAAGGCGGAGTTGGTGCGCTCTTTGGTGGAGCATGCGGATACGGTGCTTGTTGCCGCAGATCAGCCACCATTAGATGAGGTCGTTGCTTCCAATGATCGGGAGATCATCCGTACGTGGATCGCACGAAAGTTTCATCAATGGGCACAGATCAAATCGCACCTTGTGGTGATTCACCAGGCTGCTTCGGTGGAGCCGGAGATCCAAGCGATGCTCGATGGCTGGTTTGATGTGGCGATTGGTCAGATGCAGTCAGGATTGGAACGCACCGAAAGGTTCGAGGCGGACAGCAGGCGCATTCGTTGCACCTTGGCTTTTGGGCAGCTTGAGTTCTTTTCCATGCGCTGGATTCGTTTAGGCTGGGTGGTCTCCGAGCGGGTGGCTCTTGAAACGATGGCGGACGCCTGGTGCCAGCTTCTATGTGACCGCAGCGAATCCTAATTCCGTTTGAATTGCGACTCCTAGTCACTTAATAAATCAGACTTTAAATAATTTTTTGGCTGAAAATTCTCGTGAATCCAGCGCCATGAAATCATTGAAAACTCAAGGATTTTCTGAGACTTTAACATAACATTATGTTCAATTCACTCGACGGAACTCACTTGACACCCTGTATACCCAAGTGCATGCTTGAGTCGTTCGCCAGTGATTCACGCCACAGCAAATGTCGAAGAAGCGCAACGAACACACACTCGCACCCGACGCCCAGTCGCCTCCACACTTGTTACTAGGAGTACCCATGACCAACCAGCAGGGGATAGCTGTATCCCGACAGGCTTCGGCGAGACGACCGCGCCGCAAACTGAGCGGAACATTGCTTGCGGCCTCACTGGCGGTGATGGTTGCACAGATCGCCAATGCCTTGCCCGGCGCGCTGAACGGTGAATTCCAAATCACCTTTAATGCCTTTGGATCCCAACTGACCTGGATTACCGCAGCCTTCATGATTCCGGTAGTCGTCTTTGAGCTCACCTTCGGGGTATTAGGCGACAAATTTGGCCACCGCAAGCTCGTGCTTGGCGGTGCGGGTCTTATCGTGATTGGCTCGCTGATCTGCTTCACAGCTCCGAATATCATGATGATGTGGATCGGTTCGGCACTCAACGGACTGGGCGCAGGCGCAATCTACCCGGCCTCTCTGGCCTTGATTGCGGCAACCTCGAAAACGATGGCCGAGCGAATTCGCGGCATCGCGATCTGGGCAGGGTTCCTCTCCGCTGGTTCGGCGCTCTCACCCTTGCTTGGCGGACTTTTTGCGGGCTTCGGTTCATGGCGTCCGGCCTATCTGGCGGTCGCTGTGTTCGCCCTGGCTGCCCTGCTAGTAGCCGTGCTGCGTGCGGTAGAAACCGAGAAAGCTGCGAGCCGCCGCCCAGATCTGTGGGGTCAGATCACCTTTGCGGTGGGCCTGATCGCGTTGCTCTTTGGGCTGGTCCAGGGACCGGAAGCCGGATGGAGCTCGCCATACGTCTTGGCTGGACTCATTGGTGGGGTGGCGCTTTTGGCAATTTTCATCATCATTGAATTAAAAGTCGAAGAACCACTGCTTGATCTGAGGTTGTTCCTGAACCGCCGTTTCACGGTCTCGTCGATCGTCGCCGTGGTCGGAATGTTTGCTTTCCTCGGAGCCTGCTTCTCCACGAGCATGTGGCTGGGGCCGGTCCAGCATCAGAACGCGCTCTATCTTGGGCTGCTGTTCTTGCTGCTGCAGGGACCAACGTTTGTGCTCAGTGGTGTAGTTGGCCGTCTGCAGGCACGTGTTGATTCGCGCTGGCTGCTTACCGCAGGATTCCTGCTGATGGCCGTGGGGGCTTGGATCATGTCTGGATTTGATGTCACTAACCGTTCAATAACACCTTTCGTCGTGCCGACCTTGCTGGTGGGCCTCGGATTCGCTTTGACGTTGAGCCCGATGACCGCGATGGCGGTGAACGCAGTGCCACGTCAGCAGGCAGGGATGGCCAGCGCAACCACAAATATGCTGCGTGACCTCGGCTTCGCATTGGGTCCGGTAATCGTCGGCGCGGTGGCGCTCAGTTCGGCGGGCGGCCATTTGCTTGCGGCGCTGCCAGGATCAGGTCTGGCCGCCGAGCAGCTCGGGGCAGCTACGCAGATCGCTCAACTCGGCGGCCCCTTGGCGGTAAATTCTTTGCCGGAGGGTGCACCTGGATCGGCGGCAGGGGAATTGGCCATGCAAGCTCTGGGGTCGGGATTCACCTCGGCTTATCTGGTGATTGCCATTGCAGCACTCGCAGCAGCATTACTCGCATTCATTGGTCTGCACGGATCGAAAGAACAAACGGAGCAGCTCGTCGACTGACATCAGGTAATCTAATACGCTCCGCAGAAGGGCGAGAGGCTTGTACCTCTCGCCCTTTCGTGATGCCCGAGGTTCCGTCGTAAAATTCAAGCTATGCAGCCTAATAAACCTCGACGTAAGCCGCCGGCGTATCCCATCGAATCGGTGGACAACGCGCTGGCATTAATCGAGTTGCTGCGTGACTTTGGGGCAGTACGGTTGAGCGATGCTGCCGTGGAACTCGGCGTTTCCCGGTCTACCGCGCACCGTTTACTGTCCATGCTGGTCTACCGCGGATTTGCAGCCCAAGATACTGCGCAGCGTTACATTCCAGGCCCGGCCCTCGGGGTTGCACCTGCAGGCATGTCCTGGACTGCTGAACTACGCAAACGAGTTGTGCCGCAGATGAAAATACTTTCCACGGAGATCGATGAAACGGTCAACCTGATGGTGCGCGCCGGAACACAGGTCAGGTTCTTGGCTACCGTTCAAGGCTCAAGGCCATTGCGGGTGGGAGATCGCCAAGGGGAGGTAATGGACGCGCACGCGGCCTCGGCAGGCAAAGCCATCCTCGCTCAGCTAGGCGAAACGACGGTGCGGGAACTATATGTACGGGAATCAAGGATTTCGCAGAAGCCGCTTAATGAAAGCTGGTTCGCTGGTCTGGAGCAGGATCTCATGGCGGCGCGGAATGTTGGTTTTTCGGTGAACTTTGAGCAGACCGAAGCCGGAACCAACGCACTGGGCGTGGCCTTGCGCGATGGCGCCGGTGAGGTGATCGCTGGGTTGAGCGTTTCGATTCCGCCGGTGCGTTTTCGCCAGCGCTTCGACGCCGGTCTGGTAGCCGCGGTCTTTGAATCCAAAATGAACATCGAGGCAGTGCTCGCAGACTTCGTGGCAGGGCACTGAGCACAAAAATGGATCGGACCTGGGGAACAGTCCCAGATCCGATCCATTGGCAGTGCAGTAACCGCTAAGCGTCAATCAGTTCTTTATTTCCTTCACTGTCATCAGTGCGTTGACGTGCTCGGCGGTGCAGGTGCTTTGCACCGCTGAAGAGCAGTGCAGCAAGCAAGATGCCGTACAGGATGATCGTCGTCGGGCTGGAGACCAATGCGGTCACATCGCCTTCGGAGACCGTCAAAGCGCGGCGTAGTTCCGTCTCTGCCAGTGGGCCAAGGATCACCGCGATCAGTACGGGTGCCAGAGGCAGGTCGTAGCGGCGCATCACAAAACCGATCAAGGCGATACCGAGCAGTACCCACAGGTCAAGAGTCGAAGAGCTAATAGCGTAGACACCAAGCACCGAGAAGACCGTGATGCCCGCATATAGGTAGTGGCGCGGAACCATCAGCAGCTTCGCCCAGAGCACCGCAAACTGCATATTCAAGATGAGCAGGATGACCAAGCCGATAAACAGTGAGGCAAGAAGAGCCCAAACCATATCGCCGCTGCGTTCGAAGAGCAACGGGCCTGGCTGCATGCCGTACTGCTGGAATGCAGCGAGCATGATGGCAGCGGTGGCACTGGTTGGCAGTCCCAGAGCGAGCAGCGCACCCATTGCGGTACCTGCGGTGGCGTTAGCCGCGGCTTCGGGAGCAGCTACGCCTCGAATCGAGCCGATCTGCCCGAACTCGATATCACCACGACGCTTTGCCAGCCGCTTTTCGGTGCCGTAGGCCAGGAAAGTTGGGACTTCCGAGCCGCCTGCGGGAATGATGCCGAAAGGCAGCCCAAATGCCGTGCCGCGCAACCACGCTGGCATTGCCTTCTTGATGTCGTGCTTGCGTAAACGTGGACGTCCATTTGGCTTGACACGTTCGGCGGCCGGATCGCGGTGGATGCGGGAGGCGATGTGCAGGACCTCGCCCAGAGCCAGCAGGCCCACGGTAATAACCACGATGGACATGCCATCAAAAAGCTGCGGAATATCCAGAGTGTAGCGCACGGTGCCACTGGGCCCATCGACTCCTACCATGGCCAGCGCCAAGCCAACACCCAGAGACATCAGGCCCTTGACGATTGATTCTGAGACCACGGAGGAAATTGCGAGGAAGGCGAATACAGCCAGCGCGAAGTACTCTGCCGGACCAAAAGCGGTGGCCAGCTTGACCAGTGTCGGAGCGAAGAACACCACAACTGTGGTGGCCAGCAGTCCGCCAATGAATGCGCCCATCGCCGCGGTAGCCAAGGCCTTGGCCGCCAAGCCGTTGCGGGCCATGCGGTGGCCTTCGAAGGTCGAAGCGATCGCCGAGGAGTTGCCCGGGGTGTTCAGCAGGATGCCGGAAGTCGAATCGCCAAACAGCCCGCCGTAGTAAACACCGGCAAACATGATGAACGCCGCGGTAGGGTCCAGCGAAAAGGTGATGGGCAGCAAGAGTGCCACAGCCATAGAGGAACCAAGACCAGGCAGCACGCCAACTGCGGTGCCCAAGATGGCCCCAAGCAGAACCCAGAGCAGGTTCATGGGCGTCAGCGCATGCTGGAAGCCCTCAAAGAGTAAATTCAGCTGTTCCATTTTAGAGCAGTCCTTCCAAGAAGCCGCCTGGCAGGTTCAGTCCCAGGCCGGCGTTGAACGCCAGCTGGATCAGGGAAGCGAACAGCAGCGCGATGCTGATGTCGAAGATGGCGCGTTTGCTGCCCAGCGCGCGGGATACCACCCAGAACAGGGCCGAAGCGCAGAGGATCCAACCGACCAGCTTCAGCAAGAGGGCGAAGCCGGCAACGGCTGCGACGATTGCGCCCACCGTTTTCCAGTCCGAATAGGTCTTCCAGTTCTGCGGAAGTTTTGCATCCGGGGTGCGGCCTTCAATTTTGCTGCGGCCGCGGTCGGTGGCTGAAGCCAGATCTCCGAGCATCTCAGCGGAAAAATCCGGATTCGACGAGTCGTTGGTGGGGTCAGCTGGCTGAGGGTGGCGAATGATCTGCACGATGTGCACGATGGCCACTAGGTAAAGCAGTACACACACGATGGTGGGGAAAAACTGCGGTCCCGGGACCGAGCTGCCCATGACTTCCATGGTGGCCGTCTGGTAAGTCAGGAATATTGCCAGTGCAAGGATGAGTCCGGGAACCACAAATTCGCTTCGTCCGGTCCAGAAGCTCTGCGGGGCTGCGGCAGGTTGGACCGGTGAAGTGCCATCGGGCAAGGTGCCGGCCTCCTGGTCGTTGAGGGTACTCATAGTCCTAGTCCTTTAACAATTTCTGCGGTGACTGCTGTTTCGTTGTCGATGAACTTGTCGAATTCATCGCCAATCATGAAGTTATCGGTCCAGCTGTTGCGTTCCAGTGCACTTTGCCAGTGCTCTGATTCACGGAATTCGGTGATGATCTCCACGAATTCCTGCTCTTGTTCTTCGGTGATGCCAGGGGCTCCAGCAAAACCACGCCAGTTCGCCATTTCGGCGTCAACACCCTGTTCCTTGAAGGTGGGGACGTCCACGCCTTCGAGCCGCTCGGGGGAGGAGATCGCCAGTGCGCGCAATGTGCCTACCTCGATCTGGTCGGCTACTTCGTTGTAACCGGACATTCCGCCCACGGTGGTCCCGGCGAGCATCGAAGTCAGAGCCTCGCCGCCACCGGAATAAGCGATGTAGTTAGTCTCTGCCGGATCAATTCCGACTTTCTGCGCGACTAATCCGGTGAGCAAGTGGTCAATAGACCCCAGTGAACCACCGGAGATGGAGGTTCCGCCTGGATCTTTCTTCCATAGCTCAACGAAGTCGTCCAAGGTTTTGATATCAGATTTGGAGGGAACCACCAGCACCGCGTAATCGTCGGCTAGCCGGGCGATGGGAACCACGTCTTTAAGCGACGTTTCGCTCTTGGCTAGCTCGGTCGCGCCGATCATCACCCCACCGGTTGTCATCAGCATGTCGTGGCGGCCCGTCATCTGAGCGAACTGGCTTAGACCAATAGTGCCGCCGGCACCCGGGACGTTGGTAACCTGAACGTTGTTGACCCCGCCAATGGATTTGATGGCTTGCTGAGCTTCACGTGAGAAGCCGTCCCAGCCACCGCCGGGAGCTGCGGGGGCCATGAGAACCAGCTTGCTACGTGCAGAAGATTCGCCGCCAGATGCTGCGGCGTTGGTGAAGGCAAGCCCAGCGATGACAGCGACCACGGCACCGTAGGCGATCTTGCCCGTTATGCGTTTACTCACGATGCTCCGTAACCTCGTTGTTAGTGACATGCCTCACCGGATCGGCGAGGAGGTTCAACCATCGCAGGCGCAGTGACGTGGAGCACAGCTAAAATAGGGTTCTGTTCATAACTGGCAATAAAGAAAATAAAGAAAACGGTGAACTCGAATTTCTCAACGTAGAAGGCCTTCGGCTAAGCGCCTGCGGGCGCAGGTTCTCTTGCTGCAGCTGGGGATTGTGGTTGGCACCCTGCTGCTGGTGGCCGCGTGCGTGATGGCCGTGGAAATGCGCAGGGTGCAGAATGCGGCCTTTGACGAGGTCGGAACCGTGGCCAGCGAGCTGGTGGAACTGACCGAAATCCAGAACGCCTTTGAAACCGAGCACCCGGAAAAGATCATTGCGCCGATGGCCAAGATGGCCCAGCAGGTTTCGGGGGTGGACTATGTGACGGTTGCCGATATGAATGGCATCCGCCTGGCCCACCCGAATCCGCAGATGATCGGCAAGCATGTTTCCTCCAACCACGAACTGGTTCAGGACGGGCAGTCGTTCCGCGGAATTGAAGATGGAACCCTGGGGATGACGCTTCGAGTGAAACAACCTATTTGGGATCACGGGACAGTGGTCGGCACCGTCTCGGTGGGCATTTTGCAGAGTAAGACCCGCATGCAGCTCGCAGAGATGGTGGGGGCTTTCGCTCCGTGGATTCTGCTGGCGGGCGCATTGGGAACTGTTGGTGCCGGCTTGGCGTCGCGCAAGGTGCGCAAAATCTACGGGGTTGATCCAGACCAGATCCATGGAATGCTCCAAGCCCGCGAAGCGGTGCTCTATGCGGTGGGCGATGGCGTCATCGGCGTTGATGAGCATGGCACGCTGACCCTTGCAAATCAGGAAGCGATTCGTTTGCTCGGGTTGCCCGGGGATTACGAAGGGCAAATGATCGAAGAGGTTCTTGAGCCCTCCCTGGTGCAATTTCTGCGCAACACGAGCAACGACCGGGACCTGACAGAGAACGTACTCTCCGGCGAGAGGGTGCTGATCGCAACCCGCCGTGAGGCCGCAGTCTCTGGGCAGCACTTCGGCACTACCTTGACGCTCAAGGACCGGACCGAGCTTGAAAATACCCTGCGTGAACTGCGTGGCCAACGCGGTTTGACCGACACCTTGCGGGCTCAAGCCCATGAATTCACTAACCGGCTCCACCTCATTTCGGGTCTGCTGTCCATCGGGGAAGTGGATGAAGCGGAGGAGCATATTCAAAGATTTGTTGGCCCCCATCAAAGCGACGGGGTGCAGTTGTTGGATGACCCCACCTTGGGTGCCTTGCTCAGCGCCAAGCTGGCGGTGGCGCACGAGGCAGGTGTTGAATTGCGGGTGCATGAAGGATCGCATACCGGCCGCGACTGGGTGTCGGACGAAGACACCGTCACGGTTATTTCAAACCTCCTCTCCAACGCCATCGAAGCCGCCGGTGATGGTGGAACCGTGCTGATCCAGGTTAATGCGGACGGTAGGGGACTGCGAGCAGTAGTCGAGGACACCGGACCTGGAATCTCCGAGGCGGCGCAAACTAAAGTATTAGAGCTTGGATTTAGCAGCAAGCGCGGTCCCCAGGATCCGGTACATGAGCGAGGTATCGGATTAACCTTGGTTGACCGTATCGTGCACCGCCGTGCAGGAGTCTTGCATTTTGAAGATTCGCATCTCGGTGGTGCCAGAGTTATTGCCGCATGGCCATTACGGCCCCAGCCATCTGGCTGGCCGCTACGAGATGAGACAAAATGAGCAATGAGCTTCCCATCGAACCAGCTATCCGGACACTGGTCGTCGACGATGACTTTGCGGTGGCCGGTCTGCATCGGCGGTATTTGGCGACCATGGAAGGCTTTGAAGTGGTCGGAGTGCTTGAACGCGGGAGCTCGGTCGCCCCCTACCTCATGGAGCATCAGGTGGATCTGGTGCTGCTTGACGTGCACCTGCCGGATCTGACTGGTTTGGAAGTGCTCGAGGTGGTGCGTGGATTGAATATTGCTGTGGACATCATCATGATCACCGCGGATAGCGAGCGTGAATCGGTACGCAAAGCGGTAGGACATGGTGTTGAGGACTACCTGGTCAAGCCGTTTAACGTGCAGGACTTTCGAGCCCGGCTTGCTGCCTACGCGCAACGCGCCCGCCGCCATTCCTCCGATCAGGCGGCCGTGCTGGGCCAATCAGAGGTGGACCGATTGCTGGCCGCTGCGACTGGACGAGCTCCCGTTCCTTCCGGGGCCACCGTACGTTTAGAGGCAGGTGCTGCTCCGGCCTCCGAAACCACGAGCTTACCGAAGGGGTTTACCGCGCCGACCATGGCATTGGTCAGCCAGACCCTGCGCGAAGCCCTGCCGCAAGGGGACGGAGCAATCTCGGCGAAGGAACTGGCGGAGGGCTGCGGAATTTCAAGGGTAAGTGCGCGCCGGTATCTGGATTTCCTGGTAGAGCGCAAGCTCGCTGAGCTGAAACCCCGGTACGGTGCTGCTGGGAGACCCGAGCACAGGTACCGCTGGAGGTAACCTTAAAAATATTCTGCACACATGTGGTTTTTAATGTTCTTTTGTGTATACACTAATTAGGAAGCAACGTTCCGACGTCAAATTCGGGGCCGGCTCGTGTGGGTCTCACACGTTTTGCTCATCCGAATTCGTGAATTCCGAAAGGTCACCACTCATGACTACTCCAGTCCAGGAAAAAGACACCAAAGTCGCAGATGTCATCGTCGTAGGCGGTGGCAACGCCGCCTTCACTGCGGCTCACGCAGCCGTTACCCGTGGCCGTAAGGTCCTCTTGTTGGAGAAAGCTCCACGCGACCAGTTCGGCGGCAACAGCTACTACACCGCAGGCGCCACCCGTATTGCGCACAACGGTCTGGAAGACCTGCAGGATTTCATTGAATTTGACGAGCGCCACCCGGTCTCCGAGGTTCCGCCCTACAGTGCACAAGACTATGCCAGTGACTTGGCCAAGGTCACCGAAGGGCGCAACGACAAGGAGTTGACCGAGGTTCTTGTCACCGAAGCCGCCCCTGGTTTGCGCTGGCTGCAGTCCCTGGGGCTGAAGTACCGCCTCATGTACGAGCGCCAGGCCTATGCCCGCGAAGATGGCACCTTCCTCTTCTGGGGCGGTCTGCATGTCGGAAACGTGGACGGCGGAGAAGGCCTGATGAAGGATCACCTTGCGGTGGCTGAAAAGTTGGGTACCGAGGTCCGCTTCGAGCAGGATGTCTTCGGTTTGATCGTTGAAGACGGCGCGGTTAAGGGAGTCAAGGTCCGCCAGGCCGACGGCAGCGTTCAGGAATTGCGTGCCGAGTCGGTCGTCCTGGGCTCCGGCGGCTTCGAATCCAACCCCGAGATGCGCAAGGAGCACTTGGGTGAGGGCTGGGAGAACGCGAAGGTTCGCGGCACCCCGTACAACCACGGAGCCATGATCCAGGCCGGTCTGGATATCGGCATTGCCAAGGGCGGCGATTGGAGCACCTGCCACTCGGTGCAGTGGGACGCGTTCACCGCGAAGAACGAATCGAACCGCGAACTGACCAACCGCCTGACCCGCCAGTCCTACCCGCTGGGCATTATCGTCAACAATCTCGGCAACCGCTTCCTCGACGAAGGCGCGGATTTCCGCAATTTGACCTACGCGAAGTACGGCCGCGAAATCCTGAAACAGCCCGATTCCGTCGCTTACCAGATCTTCGACGCAAATTTGCGTCCGATGCTGCGCAGTGAAGAGTACGAGATGCCGGAAATCTCCGAGGTAGTTGCCGATACCGTAGAAGAGCTGGCCGAAAAGATCAATGTCGACCCCGCGTCGCTGGCCAAGACCATCACGGAGTTCAACGCCGGCATCGATACCAGCATCCCCTTCGACCCTAACGTGCTGGACGGACGCGCCTCCAAGGTCACCCCGGTCAAGAGCAACTGGGCCTCGCCGTTGGCCACCGGTCCGTACTACGCCTACCCGGTCACCTGCGGTATCACCTTCACCTTCGGCGGGTTGAAGGGCGATACCGAAGGCCGCGCCTTAAACGAAGACGGACAGCCGGTACCGGGCTTGTTCGTCTGCGGCGAGATGCTCGGAGGACTGTTCTCGGCCAACTACCCAGGTGGTTCGGGTCTTGCCGCTGGTGTCGTATTCGGCCGCCGAGCCGGTAATCTGGCCTAAGGCAAAGTGCACTTCCCCCGCACGCGGCACCGCGTGCGGGGGAAGTGCATATTAATAGTTTTGAACGCAGGATGGCGGGGCATGGCAAAGATCGATTCTCAAACGATTCACGAGCGGTTGAAGGAAGACTTGCTGAGTGGCGCCTTCGCGCCAGGTGACCCGTTGCGTGAGGTCGCGCTGGCTGAACGCTTTGGCGTCTCGCGCACCCCGGTGCGCGAAGCCTTAACCCGATTGCTCCACGAAGGGCTGCTTGAGCGCCGTGCGCGCGGACTGTTTGTCCGCGAGATCGACCCAGAACAGATTATGCAGGTCTATGATCTGCGGATTCTGTTAGAAGGCCAGGCGGCACAAGAAGCAGCCGCGGTACGCACGGAGGTTGACCTCACTCGCCTTCAGGCATTGGTTGACCGCGACCGCGCACTGACCGAACCGGATGACGCAACACGGCTGACCACAAACATCGAGTTCCATCGAGCGCTTTGGCGCGCCGCGCACAACACCGTCCTGGAAGATCTTCTGGAGCGGTTGGCCACGCATCATTTGCACGCACCCACTTCGACGCTGTCCGTGGGATCACGATGGACCGAGTCTTTGGATGAACATCAAAACGTGGTCACTGCGGTCAGGGAGCGCCGTGCAGAAGATGCCCAAGAGCTGATTCGTGCGCATATGGCGACCGCGAAGTCGATGCGTCTGAAGATGTTCTCTTACCTCTAGCCACATACCTCAAAACCCCCGCCTCGGCGGTGGTTTTTGAGTTTAAGGCTACGTCGCCGCCAAGAAGTCAGGTTCCACTATATCTGGATGACGCAGCTCCACGATGCGATCAGCCAGCATCTTGGAATCTTCATCATGGGTTACCAGCACTACGGCCAATCCCTGGCGTACTTCGGAACGCAGGATCTCGTGGATCAGCGTGCGGCTGGGGGAATCCATGGAAACCAGTGGTTCATCAAGCAGCAGGATGCCGGTGTGTTGTACCAGTCCTTGTGCTACTAAAACTCGCTGGCGCTGGCCGCCGGAGAGCTCAGTAAAATCCCTCGTCTCAAATCCCGGGAGTTCGACGTGTGCGAGGGTGCGGCTTACCTCTTGCTGCCGCTGTTTTCGAGTAATTTTTGACCGCCAGGTGCCCATGGCTACGACATCCCCCGCCGTCAGTGGCAGTCCGTCCGGGACCGCTGGGCGTTGGACGACCAGAGACACGGGACAAGATCGCTCAACCAGTCCGCGATCCGGCGCCATAATCCCAGCCAAAAGTTCCAGCAGGGTGGATTTTCCCGACCCGTTTTCGCCAGTGATCGCCACCAATTCTCCAGCCCGAATCGACAGCGACACGTCTGAGAGGATTTCACGGTTTTCGTAAGAGAAATAAAGGGAATGAGCGAGTAATCGGGTATCGGAGCATGTCATGTTCCGAGTATAGCAATTGATAATGATTCTCATTTAAGGTTAGTCTTCTCTGTGTGCTGACAAATCCTTTCTCTTCTGACTTTATGGAACGTGCCCTCATCGGCGGCAGTTTAGTGGCTATCATTTGTGCCATCGCCGGTACTTGGGTGGTTATTCGGGGCATGGCATTTTTGGGTGAAGCAATCGGTCACGGGCTGCTTCCAGGAGTCGCTATGGCTACTGTTCTAGGTTTCCCAGTCATGCTCGGTGCCGGAGCCAGCGCGCTGGTCATGACCGGTATGCTGAGCGCGCTGCAACGGCGAGGAAAATTATCTTATGACACCAGCATCGGCTTGGTCTTTGTAGGAATGCTTTCGGTAGGCATCATCGTGGTATCGCATTCGAAAAGTTTCGCCACAGATGCCACGAGCATGCTCTTTGGAGATATTTTGGCCATCGGAACAGCGGACCTGTGGATGCTCGCCGCGGCGCTCGCGGTGAGCATAGTCATCGCTAAACTGTTCCACCGGAATTTTGTTGCCGCAGCCTTCGACGCACGGATAGCGCAGAGCTTGGGGTTAAGGCCGCAACTTGCCCAGATCATGTTGGTAGGGCTGGTTGCCCTGGCGATCACCGCATCATTCCGCGCCGTTGGGACCCTGCTGGTGGTTGGGATGCTGCTGGCACCAGTGGTTGCGGCTAAACAATGGATGATTCGAATCCCGGCAGTGATGGTGCTCGGCGCCGTCTTCGGGGTGCTGTCGGTATTCGGCGGCCTGTTAATTTCCTGGTATGCGCAAAGCGCGGCCGGCCCCTCTATAGCCTGCACGGCCATACTCCTTGCCGGCCTCTCTGCACTGCTACGCCGGGCAACCAAGCATCAGGCCAGGACCGTACCCGCGATCAAGAAACTAGAAAGTGCCCGATGAAATCCAAAAAATGCACGGTAGTTCTTGGGCTGGCTGCCAGCCTCTTACTCACCGGATGCCTCTCCTCTGGTGCCCCTGAAGAAACTCAAACAACGAGCAACGAACCACCGGCCGGGCATGGAGCTGTTGCAGGCGCCCGTGAGGTTCCCGAAGCGCCCCTGCACCTGGCGACGATCGACGAGCACGGATCTACCGGGATGTTTGACCTGCTCGACGAGACCGAGTCACGCCTCGACTCGCTGGACAAGGTCAGTGCCTTGCACAGCGATGGGCGGTACCTCTTCGTTTCCACGGGTGAAGGGCTCGCGATTTTAGACAGCGGAGTGTGGAGCTGGAACCACACCGATCATTTCCATTTCTATCGGGGAACCGAACGGAAAATCGGAACTCTGGATATCGCACCCAAGGCCGTGGTCATAGGCGGGCCACTCTCCACCGCGGGCAGCACAGGAGTGTACGTCCCTGCCACCGGTGAAGGAATATTGCTGGATAACGCCCGGCTCGCAGACGGTGAAATCAGTAAACGCTTCACCACCCACCACGATCCTCACCGGGGTTTGCTGGCTCCTCTAGGCGACGGAGCGATTTCCAGCTGGCCGGGGAAGAAACCGGCAGACATGCGCGTGCAGTATCTAGATGCTACCGGTGAACCTGTCGCCGGTGCTTCGGCTCAATGCACTGAGCCCGCCGGGGCCACCTCCACGGTTGCCGGGTTGGTGATCGCCTGCGACCAGGGGTTTTTAGTCGCCACGGAGACCCCGAATGATTCGGCGGAATTTGAGCTGGTTCCCTACCCGGCAGGGACCAAGGCCGGTGACCGCGCAGAGTCTCTGGAACACCGCAAAGCCCGCCCCGCTGTTGCGGGCTTGGCAGGAGATCACGGAGCGTGGGTACTGAATACGCGTTCACTACAGCTGCAACGGATATTGAGCGAGTACAAGCTGTTACGAGTCTCCGCGGTGGGGGATTCACCGGGGCACATTGTGGCTCTTGACGATCGCGGACGAGTGCTGGTCTATTCAACAACATCCGGTCAGCGCGTGGGCATCACCAAAGAACTGCTGGCGCACACCGTGAAGGACCCCGACGCGCTACGCGGCGTTAACCTGAGCATCGATGCACAGCGCGCCTATGTTAATGCGCCGAGCGAAAAGAAGGTCTATGAAATCGACTTCACGGACTCGGCACGCATCTCACGCACCCTAACACCTGCAACCTCACCGCATTGGATGACCCAGGTCGGAAATTGAAAGATCAAAAAGATGGCAAACGTAACTAAGCTAATCGCACTTGTACTTTCCGGGCTTTTATTGCTCACCGGATGTACAGGCCAAGGACAACAAGAACAAAAACCGAGCATCGTGGTGACCACAAATATCTTGGCAGACGTGGTGAGAAATCTGGTAGGTGAGCAAGCAACAGTGCACACCTTGATGCCGCCCAACGTTGATCCGCATTCCTTTGAGATCTCCGCCCAACAGGCAGCTCAATTGCAGGACGCGGATCTTGTGGTCTCCAATGGCCTGAACCTGGAAGAAGGGCTAAGTCGACAGCTCAAGGCCGTTGACGAGGCCGGAGTCAACCACTTTGTGGCGACCGAACACATCGAGCTACTGAGCGTGCCCGGGGCGAACGGAGCAGAGGATCCGCATTTCTGGACTGACCCGGCACGGGTTGTGCAGGTAGTTGACGCATTGGAACAGGACCTCAAACAGATCACTGGAATTTCAACCGGGCTACTTGATGCGGCCACGGGAACTTACCGCCAGAAACTTGTTGACCTCGACGCGCAGATGCTCAACGCGTTCTCCGCGATCCCCTCAGCTCAGCGCAAGCTCGTGACGAACCATCATGTTTTCGGCTATCTGGCAGACCGTTTCAACCTCAAAGTTATTGGCGCGGTGATCCCCTCGGGTAGCACCCTCGCTTCGCCGAGCGCCGCTGACTTGGCTTCGCTCAGCGGGGCGATCCGCGAAGCTCAGGTCTCCGCAATCTTTGTGGAGTCGGCTCAGCCCGACAAATTAGCCCGCGCCCTCGCCGGCGAAACGAAAATCGAGGTGGAAATCATTGATCTGTACACCGAATCGCTGTCCATGGCTGGCCAAGGAGCCGAGTCGTACCTGCAGATGATGCAGTCGAATACCGAACAAATCAGCCAAGCGCTGCGCGGCTAACGCGTAGCCGAGAAGGGAAAAATGAAAAAGAAAAATCATCACCTCTTGCCCGGTACCGTGATGCTGGCGGTTCTGGGCCTGTGCGCAACGGCTTGCGGGGCCCAGAGTGACGCCGCACGGGAAGAACTTAACGCGCCTCGTGTTGCCGTGGGATACGCCAACGGGGTGTCGGTACTGGACGGGGAAACCCTAGAGGTCATCGAAAGCTTTAAAACCGAGGAATTCACCCGACTGAATTCAGCAGGAGACGGACGCAACTTCTTGCTGACCACCTCGGCCGGATTCCAAGTTCTGGACGCAGTGGAACCTGCACTGCGGGAGACTGTTTTCGGCGCAAGCGCCGCCGGACACGTGGTCCCACATGCAGGAAAGACAGCGCTCTTTGACGATGGTACGGGTACCACCACGATTTTTGAGACTGCGTCGCTGTCCCAGCGCAAAGATCAACTTCCCGAAACCAAAACCATCACTTCACCTGCGCATCATGGTGTTTCGGTGGCCCTTGGTGATGGATCGTTGCTTACCACCATCGGAGATGCCAGCTCACGCAGCGGGGTGAGACTCATAGATGCGAATGGCGAGGAGGCTGCAAGGAACACCGATTGCCCGAACGTGCATGGTGAAGGAATGACGGGGCAGGGCCGCGCGGTCTTTGGCTGCGAAGACGGAGCCCTGCTTTACGCGGATGCTAAGTTCACTAAGTTGAAAGCAGCAGATGCCTACGGGCGGATGGGCAACGCCTACGTGTCGCCGACTAGCGAACTGGTCATCGGGGATTATAAGGATGACCCCGACGCGGAAGGAACACTGCTTGACCAGATCGTCCTGATTGATGCCGCCAAGCAAACCTTCAAGGTAGTCGACTTGCCTCAAGGCGCAGAATACACCTGGCGGGGGATAGCGCGTGGGCCACAAGATCTGGGTTACTTGCTGGGCATGGACGGCAAGATTCACGTGATCGATCCGCGCAGCGGGAAGATTACCCGTGACTTCAAGGTCATCGAGCCTTGGGAAGATCCTGCCCAATGGCAGGATCCACACCCCTCCCTGCGTATCGATGGAAATACTGCCTACGTGGCTGACCCGGCAACCAAATCTATTCATGCGGTAGATCTGGCTACCGGTGAGAAGAAGTCCTCGGTGAAGTTAGAACACGCGCCGAATGAAATGGCACTCACCGGCAAGTAGGTACTGAGAATTAAAAGACTCGCGGCCGGATCCCCTTGGAAGTTTAGGAACGGGATCCGGCCATGAAGGCTTTCATACAGTTGGCAGTTACAGGCCGCGCACCAGCAAAACATCCAAGGTGCGTGGACCGTGAACACCCTCAACGCGTTCCAGCTCGATATCGCTGGTGGCCGAAGGGCCAGAGATCCAGGTCAGCGGACGGGTAATGGTCAGCCGTGGCATTGCTTCGGGAAGCAACTGCACAATGCTGGAGACCGGAACGATGCACAGGTGGTGATCCGGAACCAGCGAGATCGCACGGCGACCCTGATTTGGTTCACCGTCAAGAATTATGGTTCCCGACTCGGCGATGGAAACCTGCGAGGAGGTTACCACCGCACTGGTTTGATCCAACTCGGCAACGCTCAATCGTGCACCCGGTGCATCGGCAATAGCCGTAATGCCCGTGGGAAGCTGAGACAACCACCGCTGTTCCAGCCCGTGCGGGTAGACCACCGAGTTCGCGTCTTTGAGTTTTGCCGCCACCATTTCGGGAATCTGTGCGGACTCAATCACCTCAACGCCGGCCTTGTAATCAATCAGGCGGTCAACGAGCATCTCGATGAGTTCTTCTTCTGACATCTCCGAGTTCTTGCGGTACTCGCGCGGGGTCTGCTCGGCTACCGGTGCGTCGGATAGTGCCGAGCGGATACGGCCTAGGATTTCTTCTTTGGCGCTCACTTGGACTCCTTCTCGTCACTCCACCAGTCGCGGAAAGACTTATTTGGCGGGGCAGGAACATCGCGGCTCTGGGTCCAGCCCGCTGCAATGCCCGGAAGCTTTTTGATCTTCTTGTCTTTGCCTGCCATCAAGCGGCCCAGCGGAAGTGCCTTTTCAAGCAGACCAATATTCTTCCCCTTGCCCAGTGCCCAGGAACCACCCTTCATCAGCAGATCCATTTGGGTCGGAAGTTTATGGGTTTCACGCTTGGCATCCACATCTTCACCACGCAGGTGAACGAGTATCTCTGGGATGTTAATCTTCACCGGACAAGCGTCATAGCAGGCGCCGCACAGTGACGAAGCGTAGGGCAGTGAGCCGTTATCCTCGGCTTCGATGCCTGTCATCAGGGGGGAGAGGATCGCGCCGATTGGGCCTGGGTAGGTTGAACCGTAGGCGTGGCCACCGGTGCGCTCGTAGACCGGGCAGACATTCATACATGCCGAGCAACGGATGCAGTTCAATGCGGTGCGTCCAAAACGATCCGACAGAGCGCGGGTGCGTCCGTTATCCAGCAAGACGATGTGCACGTTCTGTGGGCCGTCATCTTCGGTGACACCGGTCCACAGCGAGGTGTAAGGGTTCATGCGCTCGCCGGTGGATGAACGTGGAAGCAGTTGCATGAAGACTTCCAGATCTTCCCACTGAGGCAGAACCTTTTCGATACCCATCACGGTGATGAGGGTTTCTGGAAGGGTCAGGCACATCCGGCCGTTGCCTTCGGACTCCACTACTCCCAGCGTTCCGGTATCCGCCAGCGCAAAGTTTGCTCCGGAGATCGCAACCTTGGAGGCGAGGAATTTCCTGCGGAGGTGGGAGCGGGCCGCCTCGGCCAGCTTGGCTGGCTCATCGGTGAGGGTTGGATCCACCCCCGGCATTTCCTTCAAGAAAATATCGCGCACCTGGGTGCGGTTCTTGTGGATTGCGGGTACCAGGATGTGGCTTGGTTTATCGTGGCCCAGCTGAACAATAAGTTCGGCGAGGTCGGTTTCGAAGGCTTCGATGCCTTCGGTTTCAAGATGCTCGTTCAGGCCGATTTCCTGGGTGGCCATGGACTTGACCTTGACCACCTCGGTGGACCCGGTTGCTTTGACGAGTTCCGTGACGATCTTGTTCGCCTCGGACGCATCTCGCGCCCAGTGAACGATGCCGCCGCGGGCGGTGAAGTTCTTTTCGAACTGCAGTAGCAGCTCTTCGATATTGGCCATGGCGTTGTTCTTGATGGCCGAACCGGAGTCGCGGAGATCGTCCCAGTCGGGAAGTTCGCCAACAACTTTTAGTCGTTTGTCGCGAATGGTGTGGGTCGCGTGGCGCAGATTTTTGCGCATCTGGGTATTGCCCAGTTCGCGGTGTGCTGCCTGCGGGAATGGCTCTTCTTCGAAGAGGTTGCCATGTCCGGGTGCTGGCATGCCGAGGAATACCTGAGTCACAGTGTCACCGTCTCTTCCATGGTGCTAGCCAGAATATCGGCTAGGTGCAGGGTCTTGGGTTTGGCACCGGTGCGCGAGAGTCCGCCACCGATGTGCATCAGGCAGGAGGCGTCGCCGCCGGCGCAGGCCGAAGCACCGGTGGAACAGATGTTCTTCACCTTGTCATCGAGCATGGCCGAAGACACGTCGGCGTTCTTGATCGAGAAGGTGCCGCCGAAGCCACAGCACTGGTCGGCTTCCGGGAGGACCTCGACGTTGATTCCGCCTACGGTCTTCAGCAGATCTAGCTGACGGTCGCCAAGCTGCAGTGAACGCATGCCGTGGCAGGAAGGATGATAGGTGATGGTCTCCGGCAAGTAACTGCCCAGCTGCTGCGCTGCATCAGTTATTCCCAAAACGTCAACGAGAAGCTGAGAGAGTTCATAGGTGCGTTTGCCCACCGCGACCGCGCGTTCCTTCAGCTCGGGTTTGCCCAGGCGTTCGGCTAGTCGGGGGTGCTGGTGCTTGACCGAAGCGACGCAGGAACCGGACGGGGCCACCGCGACATCATAATCATCGGTATCAAAGGCATTGATGTGGTTTTCCACCACAGGCAGGGCTTCAGGCATATATCCGGAATTGATGTGCATTTGCCCACAGCAGGCCTGAGCCTTGGGAAATACGACTTCATGGCCCAAGCGTTCCAGGATTTTCACGGTCGACTTGGCGGTTTCGGGGTACATGGCATCCACGATGCATGTGGCAAAGAGAGCAATCCGCATAGTAATAACTCTTTCGAAGTGTGGTCTGACCATACTATGCGTTGAACTTTCTATAAGTCAAGACTTGTTGTGATGGCCCTCACCTTGTACGCTAGGTGGTCGGACCACATATGGTCAGACCAACTTCGAGTAAGGACGCCCACACCGTGTTTACACCAACAACGGATCCTGTAGCAGGAAGTGTTGCGATCTCGGCACTTATTGCTTTGATCCCACTTCTCACCTTCTTTGTTTTGCTGGCAGTAATCAAGACCAAGGCGCACGTTGCCGGTCTTGGCTCCTTAGTAGTTGCCATCATCATCGCAATTTTCGGCTGGCAGATGCCGGTCGGGATGGCGCTGAACTCCGGCGTGATGGGCATGGTGTTCGGTGCCTTCCCGATCGTCTGGATCGTTGTCATGGCAATCTTCCTCTACCAGGTGACGGTTAAATCCGGTCGGTTCGAGGATCTGCGCCGCGTCTTTGACGTAATCGGCGGCGGAGACGTTCGCATCCAAGCGGTATTGATTGCCTTCTGCTTCGGTGGTCTGCTTGAAGCGCTGGCAGGTTTCGGTGCCCCAGTGGCAATTACCGCAACCATGCTGCTGGCTCTTGGTCTGGCCCCACTGCGTGCAGCCTGCGCGGTACTGATCGCTAATACCGCTCCGGTTGCCTTCGGCGCCGTTGCTATCCCGATCACCACCGCCGGTGCACTGACCGGAATCCCGGCCGCAGACATTGGCGCCGTTGTTGGTCACCAGTCACCGCTGCTGGCATTGTTTGTTCCTTCGATTTTGGTCTTGGTTATCGATGGCTGGCGCGGTATGCGTCAGACGCTTCCAGCAACCCTGACCATTGGTCTTTCCTTCGGTATCGCCCAGTGGCTTTGCGCGACCTACTTCTCCTACGAACTGACCGACATCGTTGCCTCGCTCGTTGGTTTGGCCGCTGCCGTTGTACTGCTTCGTTTCTGGACTCCAAAGGGTGCCGATGAGGCGCGCCAGCGGGTACTGACACCTGAAGCCGCCGCAGAACCTGTTGAGCGTAACCAGAAGCTTCATGGAGCCAACACCTGGATGGCATTGTTCCCTTACCTGCTGGTCATCGTGATCTTCGGTGTGGCCAAGCTATGGAAACTGGGCGTTGATATTCCTAAATGGCTGTCAAGCACCGACATCAAGTTCGGCTGGCCAGGACTGGATGGCAACATCCTGAATGCCGCTGGCGAACCAGTGTCTTCCACGATTTACAACTTCCAGTGGCTATCATCGCCTGGCACCTTGTTGCTGATTACCGGCGTGATTGTTGCCTTTGTTTACTCGCGTAATACCGGCAATGGTGAATATGCGATGACCTTTGGCGAAGGGCTGGCCGAAGTTGGCAAGACCATCTACAACATGCGTTACGCAGCGTTGACCATCCTGTCGGTTCTGGGCCTGGCTTACGTCATGAACCTTTCCGGACAGACAATCACCGTAGGTACCTGGCTTGCTGGCGCCGGAGGATTCTTCGCATTCCTCTCGCCAATCTTGGGCTGGATTGGTACCGCAGTGACCGGTTCCGACACCTCGGCTAACGCATTGTTCGCCAAGCTACAGCAGACCGCCGGCGTAAATGCCGGAATCGACCCAACTCTGCTGGTTGCTGCAAATACCTCCGGCGGCGTGGTCGGCAAGCTGATCTCGCCACAGAACCTGGCAATCGCCGCCACCGCGGTAAAGATGGAGGGCCAAGAGTCGGTCATCCTGAAGAAGGTCGCTGGCTGGTCCGTCGGTATGCTGCTGGTGCTTTGCACCCTGGTTTACCTGCAGTCCACCCCGGTGTTGTCCTGGATGCTTCCATAATTGAGTTAAAGGCTAAAATGGTCTACTGATGTCTATAAATCCAGCTCCGCGTGCGTACCAAGTTGTCCTCGACTCAATCGAGTCTGACCTGCGTTCGGGAAAACTTGCCTTAGGGGACCAGCTCCCCGGCGAGCGTGCGCTCGCGGAGCAGCATCAGATTTCTCGTGCCTCGGTACGTGATGCCATCAGAATTCTCGATGTGCTGGGATTGGTGAAGACTTCAACGGGATCCGGACCAAATTCGGGTGCCGTCATCATCTCCAACCCTGCCGCCGGAATCTCGCAGGCCCTACGAATGCACCTGGCTGCCAAAGGGATCAACGTTCGCGAGATCGTTGAGTCGCGTATTTTGTTGGAAACGTGGGCCGCGCAGATGCCTCCACGTAACCCGCTCCATGCGCAGCAGGTCATTGATCGAACCGCGGTGTTGATTATGCGCATGGATGACGCGCAGCTATCTCGCGAGGAATTTCACCGCATCGATGCAGAATTCCACGTGCTGTTAGCCTCCATGGCGGGAAACACCGTGGTGGAGTCAATGATGGAATCCTTGAGACATTCGATCAGCCATTATGTTGCTGAATCGATTCCCAACGATGAATCTTGGCAGCCTGTCGTGCGTGTGCTTCGACGCCAGCACAAGGCGATCCATCACGCTTTCGCCACTAACCAGCGCGAACGTGCTGCGCAGCTGATAGAAGAACACATCACCTGGTTCTACTCGCAGACGCGCTAAGACCGCTTTGAAAGCCGTAGCCCTCGACTCTGTCGAATCGAGGGCTACGGCTTTCGCTGTAACGACTATGCGTTTTTGGAAAATTTAGTACTCATTTCCCGGGTGCCAGCCGAGACTACTGCTCGCGATACTCACTGGGTACGGTCCGGCTGGTTCCTCTGCTCAAGAATGGAATTAACTCGTTCCTCGGACATAAACTTTTCCGGATGCGCAACCACCGCGTACGGAGTATCGCAGTGGCGACAGATCCACTCTGTCATCGGGCCTACGGGCATTACGCATCCCATAGCGACTTCATCATCGCCAGGGGCACTGGAAGGCATGCCCCACAGAGCTTTTCGAGGATTGCCTTCGCCGCACTCTGGACAGGGTGGAGCAACGGCAAGTATCTGTCGTAGTCGGGTCTTAGATGGCCCGTGCACTAAATCATGGCATTGGCCGCAAAGCAGCCCTGCAGCGTCCACATGATCTTGAATGTCCCAGTTTAGATTCTCCCCAGGCGGACGGAAGAAATGAATGCTGGTTTTCGCGTCAACATCACGGCCACATCCATCGCACAGTGTCACGTCGTCATAGTCCCTCTGCAACAGAGCAAGTACGTGAACCGCGTCATTCGCATCAACAACAGAGTCCGGGTCGCACCGTCCTGCACTGACAACCATGGGCCGGGGAACTTTGGTGAGCTTGATGAGAGATTTTAACACCCGTTTGGCGGTGGAGATGCTCAGTGCTTTGGAGGAGCGAGGCAGTCCGGAATCAATCATGGACTCAAGCTCATAGAGTGAAATGGGATCTGAAAAGACCGCAAGTTGGTCGACCCAAACTTTTTCCTCGTCGACGTGCGTGACAGTTTCCAAAGCACTTACTAACGGCGGTGTCGTATTCAAGACCGTCAACAGAAGTGAACCAGGAAGAACATCTTCACCGAGGTTCCACTCGCGAGTGCTCACATCGCCCTTGGCCAGTGACACTGCTGCACCAATCGTGGAAATCTCATCTTCCCAGCAGTAGTACATGGACTGAGCAGGGGCCAAAGACTTTGGTAGGTCGTAGTCCTTAGCTGAATGAAGTCGGTGGATGGGTACAGCAGCAGAAAGGTCTCCGCCATCAGTCTCGGGTGCGCTAAATCCTTCCTGTTCCAAAATCAGACTGATGATTTGCTGTCGAGCCATTGTCTGAAGACGAGACTCAGGGAATCCAGGAAATCGCTCGTGAAAAACTTCGATCAACGCACGGCGATCTAACCGGCTGTATTCCGGGTCGAAGACCAGCTGAAACCGCTCTGGCATATACATATTTCCTCCGGTAAGTCGTATTGCTGCGGGTTGGGTATCAGCGGTGCAGTTGGGCCATGAAAACGATCTGCTAGATGAGCAGCCTGATGTCTTCAGACCGCTTAGCAGACCGATAGCTGTTGACTACCGAATTCCGTTTCACCGACGATCCTATTTTGGAGCGAGCCCAAAGTCATTAGGTGCCACATTTCCCCTCAAATCCGAGGGCGCATGATCAACGCTACGAGGCAGGTACGACAAATTACCGCCGGACGTCCGCGGGTAACCATCGACCGGTTCGAATCCCAACATTGCGGTGGCCGCCATGTCTAAGCACTGCACCGGCATTTCATATGCCTAACGACGAATCTTGGCGAACTATCACGCTTTTGCCAGTAACCAACGCGAATGTGCTGCGCAGCTGATAGAAGAACAACTCACTTGGTTCTACTCGCAGACGCGCTAAGAGTTCCAAGAAAATCTCCGGTACCCTTCCAACAACATTGGAAGTGCACCGGAGATTTTTGTTTTTCGATATCGACGTTTCGGCACTAGGTACGCTGGGGTTAGACCTACAGTTTGGCTGCGATATGGTCGTTGCGTTCCAAGAGACGTGACGCAAAGTAACCGATAAGAATTCCCCAGAATGCCGCGTGAATATTGAATAAGTTCATCCCGGAAATTGTCACGACAAAAGTAATGAGCGCGCCCATGGTGAACTTAGTAGCGAATGCTGTGACGAAGGCTTGCTGCAGAGCTTTAAGCATCGCGATACCGCCCAAAGCCAGCACGAAAGCTTCAGGAGTTGCCAGCATAAGTCGCGTCAACAATGGTGCAAACAGCGCAAAAACTAAAGATAGAGAACCATAAACTACCGCAGCGCTGTATTGCCGGTGTTTTTCGCCAGATGAGGTCAACAGGCTATTGGTTGGTCCGGTGACACAGGCAGATACTGCACCGAAGCAGGCGTTGAGCACCGAGAATCCACCGGTGGCGATAGCGAAGGAATTGATGGGTGGCCGGTGACCGGCAGCGCGTAACACTGCCACACCCTGCCCGTTTTGTACCACCAGTGCGGTCAGCACCAGCGGTAATAACAGTTCCACTTGAGAGGCCCACGTGAAGCTAGGGGAGGTGAACTGAGGAGAGGCCAGAATCGGGCCGCCGGCTGACTGCAATGCAAATTGTCCGCTGACCGCCACGGCCGCAATACCGACAACCAAGGTTCCCAGCACTGGGGGCAAGTATTTACCCAAGACTGGAACCGCGCTGAGCAGCAGGAAGGCCAATACCATTGGTCCGGCCACGATGAGGTTGCTCTGGGTGGAGGCAACAATGTCGGTGCCGAACCGCAAGAAGACCGCCGCAACCATAGCCATGACGATGGGCATGGGGATAGCCGACATGATTCGGCGCACCACTCCGGTGGACCCCAGCGCAAGAATGAGCAGACCAGAGGTGAAAAATACGCCGACGACTTCTGTGAACTGTAAATGCTGCAACGATGGCCCAAGTAGTACAGTGCCCGGAATGGACCAAGCGAAACCCAGCGGTTGGCGATAGATCAACGACATGACCAGCGTTGCGAGTCCTGCGGAGAGGAATATCGCGAATACCCACGAAGCTAGTTGCCCTTCGGTGAGTCCACCAGCCATTCCGACCGCCAAGGTCACAGCGATTGGTCCCGAAGAAGAGAAAATCAACCCGATGATCCCGTTGGAGACGTAATTGGGGCCGATGTCCCTCATCAGTTGACGTAGCCCCGCCGGAGCAACGCCGGGACGCTCAATGAGCGGCTGACGTTGGGCGGTTTCGAGTACGGGCTCTTCGCTCAGCTTGGAGTCTGGCGGAACAGTGCTCATTACAGCTCCTAGGTGATGTCGCGGAGTATCGAGATTGTTGTACCTATTCAGTTCATCAGAGATGTGCGGACATTTAAGCCATGGGGAGCACCTAGCTGATCCTAGGACTGGCATACCTAGGATCAGCTAGGCGGTTTCACTTTCTGGTCAAAATATCGTTTTTATCGCCGCAACTTGTGGGACCCGTACGAAGTGCACGCATTGAATCAGAGCTGCAACGAGTCACAAGGTGCGTAGTTTTGGCTCATCTGCCTACCATGGAGAACAATCTCTGGTCCTGTGGTGAAAGGAGCTTGGAGATGACTCCCGGTACCGAACTTGGTGATTTTCTCAAGGCACGTCGAGCACTAGTCGCCCCCAGTGGCGACGGTGGCCCACGCCGTCGTGTCGCCGGATTGCGCCGTGAAGAAGTAGCAACACTGGCCGGGGTAAGCGCGGACTACTACGCTCGGCTTGAGCAAGGACGGCATAAACGCCCTTCCCAATCGGTGCTCAATGCACTGTCTCGGGCGCTGCAATTAGATGAAACGGCTTCTCGTCATCTTTTTGACCTCGCTAGAGCCGTGGCAGATCCCAACGGCAACAAACTCGACAAACGAGCTCAAAGGGTACGCCCATCACTGCATGCGTTATTGGACTCCTTCACCGAACACCCAGCATTCATTAGAGGCCGCCGAACAGAAATCTTGGCAATGAATCCGCTGGCTGCCTTCCTCTTGACCGATGTCATGGCCAAGCCCGTGCGCGAACGCAGCCTCATCCGGTGGGCATTTTTGGATCCTGAAGCGCGTTCCAGATATGTTGACTGGGACAAGGTTGCCTCGTCTATGGTGGGCACTTTGCGTTTGGACGCCGGAAGGCATCCGCACGACCCGTTACTTGCACAGTTGGTCGGTGAATTATCCCTGCACAGCGAAGAATTTCGCACCTGGTGGGCTGATCACCGCGTCGTCGAACGCCGTGACGGGATTAAGCGGCTCAATCATCCTCTGGTTGGAGAACTGGAAATCGGCTACGAAGCACTTGATGTCACCGGGGTAGCTGATCAGACCATGTTTATCTATACAACTGAACCCGGCTCTGCTTCTCAAGAAAAAATGCGGACCTTAGCTTCGTGGATCCACGATGATTCAAAGCGCTCAGCCCGCACGCCGTGAGTTTTCCGCAAGAGCTTGGTCCCTGCCCGCCAAATCATAAGGCCTTATAAAATGGATGGGTTTTAGAACTACTCTGACTGAAGACCTAGCCGCACCCAATGCGAGGGCGAAACAAAATAGACTGGTACCGGCCAAGGACTTTGGCCTGCACTGCAACGAATGGTGGACATGGAATACACCCTGACCTTTCCCGAGCTGAACCGGCACTTTGCCGCTCGGACCATGATGGAGGGAAGCCTCATCGTGAGCTCCGGCGAGGTGAACCCTTTTCGTTGGGTACAAAGTGCAGGAATGAGCCGGGTGTATGCCGACGTAGCGGATGCCGAGGTCTTCATGCAGCTGGACCTTATCCAAGGAAAGGTGCGCTACCGGTTTAATTGCACGGCTAGAGAGTTGGAAGGCCCGTGCGAACACGTTGCGGCGTTGGGTCTGTATCTCACCCGGACCCCGGAAGAAGAACTCACCGTCAGCGATGATCCAAAGCTAGAAGATCATGACGGAGACAGCCCGCGTCCGGTGCCGCACTGGCAGCGTTCGCTGCATGCGCTGTTGCCGGTGCTGGAGCCGGAGATCGAGACCATCCCGCTTGGTTTGTTAGTTTCGGTAGTACACGAAAAGTACCGAAAACGGGATGCCTATGATGTGAAGGTACGCCCGGCACAACCTGGCACTCGTTCGCCCTGGGTGCAAAGCGGTGTCTCATGGACGCACCTGGCAAGCGATAGAAGATTTGATGACACCCAGCGCCGAGTCATGATGGACCTGTACGGAATTTCCTTGCGTATGAATGAAACCCATTATTACGATCACTGGGGTAACGATTGGGTGACACTGAATTTGTTGCCCGGCGAAGAACTTGGACGCATCCTCCGAAGCATCCGTGACGCAGGCGTTAGCGTGATCTCGGCAAAGACCAAAGAACCCATTAACTTCCCGCAGACTCCTGCACAGGGCCTGGTGAACTTCGTAGAAGATGAGAAGGGCCTAAAGCTGGAACCTAAAATTCTGGCTCCCGAAGGTTTCCCCACCTCAATGATCGCACTGGGCACGCCACCGGCAGCGGCACTGTTCTTCGAAGGAAGCCCAGATAAAGCCAAGGCTTTACATTTGGCCTGCTTTGTACCTGCAATTACGAACGAACTCGTTGAATTAGTGCGCAATGGCCCGGTGCAGATCCCCACGGAGCAGATCCCGGAATTCCACCACTCATTCATGACGCGGATGCGCAAAGTTGCACCGCTAGAGAGCTCCGATGGAAGTTACCAGGTTCCGGAGCCTGCCCGTCCGGTACTGAAACTGCAGCTGCGTCACTCGCTGAACGAACTGTCCGGTGATTTCTCGTGGCATTACGTAGATTCCGGTTCCCGGCAGAGAACCGTGGAACGAGAAATTCTGCGTAGCGTATTGGACAAAGTGGGAACGGAGCATCCATTAGTTCAATCAGGTACGGGAAGTTTCGCGCCCCTGAAACTCAACCTCAGTGCGAGCATCGACTTCGTCTTGGATACCTTGCCGTTGTTGCGTGAGCACCCCGACGTACAAGTTGATGAGCATAGCGCCGTTCCAGACTATAAGCGGGCCGAAGGGCAAACGGTCGTCAGCATTGGTGTGGGTGAAACTAGCAATGATTGGTTCGATCTAGACGTCGATATCAAACTTGCCGAGAAAAACATTCCTTTTGTCGAGTTGTTCAGTGCGCTCAGCGCTGGCGACGACTATCTGGTGTTAGACGATGCGCAGGTTGTTCCCATCAACGGTGAAGAATTCCACGCCCTTCGCCAACTGATCTCTGAGGCCGGAGAGCTAGCGCAAAGTACCTCCTCAGGGGTGCGGATGCACCGGCTGAACATTGACTGGTGGCAAGAACTTGTGGCCCTGGGAATTATCGAGGCTCAAGAAAATGAGTGGCTCGCCGCGATGGCGAAGTTAACAGGTGCCCAGGGCCCCGAACATGTTGACGTGCCCGAAAGCTTTACCGCCACCTTGCGTGATTACCAGCAGCAGGGCCTGAATTGGCTCGATTTCTTACGTCGTCATCAGCTTGGTGGCGTGCTGGCCGACGATATGGGGCTGGGCAAAACAGTTCAATTATTGGCCGCATTGGATAAGGCGCGTATAGAAAATCCCAAAGCCAAGTATTTGGTGGTTGCGCCGACCTCGGTAGTCGGTAACTGGGCAAGCGAAGCCGCGAAATTTACTCCCCAATTACGCACAACGGCTTTGAACGAAACGAGCACCAAGCGACGTAGCAGCGTTGTCGAGGCGGTCGGTGAAGCACAGCTAGTAGTGACTAGTTACGCGATTTTCCGCCTGGACTTTGAACAGTTTGAACAGATGGGATTCTCTGTGCTGATCCTGGATGAAGCGCAGATGGTGAAAAACCACGCCTCCAAGGGGTACAAGCAAGTTCGCCAAATTCAGGTCCCTTGCAAGTTTGTCGTCACTGGTACTCCGGTTGAAAATAATCTCTTGGAACTTTGGGCGTTGACTTCTCTGGCCGCACCGGGGCTCTTAGGCGGCCTCAAGGCATTTAAAGATAATTATTCCAAGCCCATTGCCTCAGGAGATGGGTCGCGTATGCAACGGTTGAAGAGTCGATTGCGCCCGTTTGTGCTGCGCCGTACCAAGGACCAGGTAGCCAAAGATCTACCGGCGAAGACCGAGCAAGTCATTCACGTCGAATTGGAACCGGCTCACCGTAAGGCCTACGACCGGCGTTTTCAGCGGGTGCGTCAAGAAGTCTTGGGACTGGTTCAAGACGTTGATTCCAACCGTTTCAAGATCCTGCAGTCGCTGACCTTGCTGCGTCAGCTCGCCTTGGATCCATCACTGGTTGATGAAGGTAACGGGCCAAGTGCCAAACTGGAGCTTCTCCAATCATTGTTGGAAGATGCGGTAGCCGAAGGGCATAAGATTTTGGTCTTCAGCCAATTCACCTCGTTCCTAGCGAAGGCCCGTGGGGTAGCGCTCGGACTTGGTTTTGAGACCGGTTATCTCGATGGAAGCACCAGCGGTGCCAGACGGCGAGAACTAATCGAGGATTTCAGCGCAGGCAAGTTCCCCGTCTTTTTCATATCTTTGAAATCTGGTGGCTTCGGTATTAACCTCACCGCGGCTGATTACTGCATCCTGTTGGACCCGTGGTGGAACCCGGCTGCAGAAGCTCAAGCGATCGACAGAGCGCACCGTATCGGACAAGATAAACCGGTGTATGTTTATCGGCTGGTTGCTAAAGACACGATTGAAGACAAAGTTCTGGCTTTACAGGCTAAGAAAACCCAGCTCTTTAACGATGTGCTGGGGGATTCGGAGCAAATGGCCTCGGCAACCACCTTGGATACCGAGGACTTTTTGGCCTTACTTGAGTAGCGGCGACTAGCGCAGGTCTTCGCGGTCCTCATTCATCTTGTGCAGGAGATCTGCGAAGCGTTGTACGTCTGCTTCGTCCCAATCAGACAGACGGTTGTGAAGTCGAGTGCGAAGGCTATTTCCGCTGGTCTTCCATGCTTCGTGCGCCTTGGCGGTGATTGATACCAGTTGTGCTCGGCCGTCGGATGGATCCGTCGTGCGAGTAATAAGACCCATAGCTTCAAGCTGTTTGACCATCCGCGAGATGGTGGCCTTATCCAGTTCAAGGTGCTCGGCGAGGGCCCCTTGTTGTTGGGCGTCATTGTGGATCAAAAATGACAGAATTCGGTATCCAGGTGCCTGAAGATCAGGGTGGATAGCTTTGGCGCGTTCGCGGATCGATTGTCGCGCGCGGAGCAACGTGGCGGTGAATTCTTTTTCTACCTGGGCAAGCAGCTTTTCATCGTGCATGGTTTCTATTCTAGGGAACAGCAGGACTGTCACCGGCATTTATCGGCAAAGTAAGACGTTGGCCGGCTACAGGTGCTCTGAAACTCAGAAGAATACAAAAAACACTTGAAGCTTCAATCAAGCGGGTATATGCTTAATTCATGACACCGTCAGCAGAACTCCCTCCGGTATTATTCTTGAGCCATGGCGCACCACCCTTGGCCGACGATGCCCGCTGGACCAGTGAACTAGCTGGCTGGTCGGAAACTATTAACAAGCCCAAAGACATTTTGATGATCTCTGCGCACTGGGAGAATGCTCCGGTCACGCTCAGTGCAACGTCGCAGAAAAATGAGCTGGTCTACGACTTCTGGGGTTTCCCGCAGAAGTACTACGACGTGCGTTATGACGCGCCGATGGCTCCAGATCTTGCGCTGGAAGTTGAACGGCTTACCGCAACTCATGGCCACCATGTGGAGCGCGATGAGAGCCGCGGACTGGATCACGGAGCCTATGTCCCGCTCAAAGAAATGTTCCCGGATGCCGACGTGCCAGTGGTGCAGATGTCCATGCCGACGCTAGATCCCGCCGGACTTTTTGAGCTGGGCAAGTCCTTGGCTCCCTTGCGTGAACGCGGAACCCTGATTGTCGGTTCCGGTTTCACCACGCACAACCTGCGCTGGTTCAATCCTGCCGGTGGCGCCGACGTCACACCGCCAAGCGCCTCCAGCGAATTTGATCATTGGGCCGAAGAGGCAATGGCTCGCGGGGATGTGGACTCGATTCTCGACTTCATGCATAAGGCTCCTGCCGCTCGGGAAGCTCATCCGCGCTCCGAGCATTGGGCTCCTTTATATGTTTCGCTCGGCGCCGCTTACGCATCGGGCGGCATTGAGGCGAAAACCGCAATCGACGGATTCTGGTTTGGGCTGTCCAAGCGTTCGTGGACACTGACCTAAGAGCAGGTTTCCAACGGTGCTGAGCTGGACACCGAAAAAGATAGCTGGAGCCCGTCAGTTGACGGTACACGCAAGCTTTGTCTGGCCCGGTTGCACTGCACTCCAAACAGAAACGGGTGTTCGTCTTCGGAAAGAAGTCGAGCACCCGTTTCTGCTTGGTCTGAGCTTCCTGCTACTGAACTTCGTGCACCGCGGTTTCCACGACCGGTTTCACTCGGAAGGTGATGACTCCAAAGAGTACCGCCGCAACGATTGCACCGAGTGCGAACACGAGGAAGTTTGAATTGACGCCCAGACCGGACGCTAGCAGTAAGCCACCGACCTGAGGTGCCGCCACTGCTCCAATACGTCCCATGCCCATGGCCCAGCCAAGTGCAGTGCCTCGCAGGTGTTCCGGGTAGTGGTTGGCGACGGCGGCAATGAGCAATGCGGCTGTGCCGTGAGTACCGACACCGGCGAGGATCAACATCGCGTAGACGACGGCGACTGGAGGAGTAGCCATGATGACTGCCAAGGCAATGCCTGCAATGAGGGCGGCCACGGCGGAGGAGGGAGCCGCTCCAAAGCGGTCTCCGGCCCAAGCGGTAATTACGGAGCCTGCCACTGCACCGAGGTTCAGCGCCAGTGCAAATGTTAATGCAGAGCCTAAATCGTACCCGGCTTGTTCCATAAGGCTCGGTAGCCAAGTGCCCAGCCCGTACCAGGCAAAGAGAATAGCTAGTGAGGCGGTAGCGAAGAGGACTGAAGCGCGCAGATAGGGGGCACGCAAGATCTGCCCAAATCCAGAACTGCGACGGGCCCCTGGTCCGCTGCGATGCTCAAAGGAAAGAGTTTCTGGCAGATAGCGGAAGCCCATGGGAACAACGACTACCAGCGCAATGATTGCCAGCAAGAACATCATCTCCCAGCCGAAGGCGGGGATAACCCAAATGCCCGTGATGGCGGCGATGGAGCCGCCAATCGGTACACCCGACATCATCAAGGTAGCCATGGTGGAGCGCCAGCGGTCAGGGACCAGCTCGGCAACCATCGCGTTCGCGGACGGGACTAGTCCGCCTAAGCCGATACCGGACAACAAGCGCAGCAATCCAAAGACCACAGGGTTCGGTGCGAAGGCACACAAGATGGTCAGTGTGGAGAAAATAATGGCGCAGGCCAGAATGGTGCGGCGTCGACCCAGCGCGTCGGCGAGACGTCCGGCGCCAAGCGCGCCAATCATCATGCCCACAAATGCCAGAGAACCGATGGTTCCCATGGTTGTTGGAGTGAGTCCCCAATCGTCCATGGCAAGCAACGAAGACTGAACCGTGCCGTAGACAATCAGGTCATACCCATCAAAGACGACCAGTAGCCAGCAGGTCAGAATCGCCAAAACAGCTTTGCGCTGTGACGGCTTCTTTGAGCCGGTTGACCGGCCGGAATCCTCGTGATTCTGGCCGGTCAAACTGGAGGTGCTGCTAGGGATGGGAGAAGTCATAGGTTCAAGTGTTCCCTGCCTCACACCTGCAAGCTCGAAGATTCTGCTGTGCAGAATTAGTGACCGATTGGTTGGTAACAGAGGCCCGATTGAGAGTAAGCATTCACCGTTTTGGAAACATGGCGACGCTGATTCGAAAATTATTCACCTAGGATGGTGCTGCCGGCGGGTGCGGATGGCTTTGACTATCGCTTGTGCAGTCGTCATGGACAGCTAACGAGAACTCCTACCTGACGGTGTTGCTCAATGGAAGTTCGCCTGCGAACGCATTGATGTTTTCGGCAATTTCCCTCACACGGTTTTCGAAGGTCCGTGCGGCGTGCCCGGAGTAGTGGGGCGTGCAGATTACGTTGGGCAGATTCAAGAACTCGTGAACCTCCGCAGGCGTTTGAGTTCCTTGAGGTGCGTCCCACCAAACGTCTAGGGCAGCCCCGCCAATAATGCTGTTGTTCAAGGCCCACCACAAGGCTGCCTGATCAATAATTGCCCCGCGCGAGACATTTACTAGCAGCGCATCACTACGCATTTGAGATAGTTCTTTGGACCCGATAAGCCCGCGAGTCTCGGTTGTCAGCGGCAAGCCGAGAACTACCACATCAGAGACCTGGAGTAGTTCTGGTAATGAGTTCATGTCCCTGACCCATTTCATCCGTGGATTCGGATGGTTAGTGGGCGCGGTGCGACGTACAGCAACGGCGTTGGCACCTAGCGCGGAGGTAAATTTCAGTGCTTGCTCACCAATAGCTCCCAACCCCACAAAACCAATTGTAAGATCGGCAAAGGTGCGATGCATAGGAGCCGTGGAGTGTGTTGACACCGTCCGCCAGGCGCCATCTCGTAGTTCTTCGGTGACATTTAACAGGCGGCGTTGATGAGCCAAGATGACCATCAAAATATGTTCGGCAATCGAGGGTTCATGATGAGCAGTGCGAGCGATGGTGGTTGACGCAGGCAGTTGGGCCAAGGCAACGCGGTCGGTGCCTGAGCCTGTCACATGCACTAATCGCGCCGTACAGATTCCAGCCTCTTGGGCACTGAGCTTTGCACAGACAAGCACATCGGCTCTGGCGATGGATTCTGCTTGTTCCTCGGGGGATAAACCGGCGACGAAATGCCACTGGTGCTCGGGACTGAGCTGTGTGAAAAGCGAGGCGAAGCGGGAAACTATCGGGTCGGTGACGACGACTCGCAGCGGGGTCACCAACGGGGGCTCTTGAGCTCGAAGGACGGATTAATGCTCCGCATATAACTCGTGTCATCACGCCGGGTGATTCCGCAGTCCAAATATTGCTGATGTAGCCGTGCCAGAGCCGCTTCATCGAGTTCCACTCCCAAACCCGGTGCGGTGGGGACATTGACCGAGCCATCAGCGATCGCCAAGACTCCCGGAACGATGACATCATCCTCGGGGCGTTTCCAAGGCCAATGGGTATCGCAGGCGTAATCGATGCTCTTTGTCGCCGCAGCAAGTTGGATCATTGCAGCGAAGCTGATCCCCAGATGGGAGTTTGAGTGCATGGAAAGTCGAAGATCAAACGTTTCCGCGATCCCCGACAAGAGCCGAGACCTGTTAAGTCCTCCCCAGAAATGATGATCCGATAACACCACGTCGATGGCTTCTGCAGCAATCGCCGGTGGTAAATCGTTAAAGGAGACCACGCACATATTCGTGGCGATAGGCAGCGTGATGGCCTTTCGAACTTGCGCGTTGTCGACAATTGAGAGGCATGGGTCTTCCAGGTATTCAAGAACCGATTCCAACTGGTGGCCTACCTGAATCGCAGTTTCTACGGTCCACACACCATTTGGATCAATGCGCAGCGGCATCTGCGGAAATTCTTGGCGCAAAGCGAGGATTGCCTCGACTTCTTGTTCGGGTGGAAAAACTCCGCCCTTCAGCTTGAGTGCCTTGAACCCATAGTCACGGATCATTTTGCGTGCCTGGTCAACGATTCCTGCCGGATCCAGTGCCGCGCCCCAGCTATCGGCATCCCGTTCGGGATGCGATGCCCATTTGTAAAAGAGGTATCCGCTGAAGTCGACCTTTTCGCGGACCGCACCTCCTAGCAGTGTGCTCACAGGAACCCCGAGAATTTTTCCTTGAATATCCAAACAGGCAACATCAAAGCCAGAAAGCACCCGGTCATCTAAGGAGGTGGTGGTGACCATCCCACCAGTGCCGTGGCCTCCCACGCCCTGATCGTCCACCAAGGATTGTGATACTAGTGCCGAGATCTGGTTGGGATTAAATACGTCGGCATCGATGAGGAAGCTGGCAGCTCGCCGGAGACGAATCAGATGGGCCTCGTCCCCGTAGGTTTCGCCTAGGCCATAGGTCCCATCTTCCGTGCGCATCACCACAACAGCGCGCAGCGCAAATGGTTCGTGGACTCCCACCGAGTTCAGCAGGGGAGGGTCGGCGAAGGCCACCGGGGTGATCTGAATATCAGTTATTCGCACGGGGCATCTGGCGGTGCCTTCCGACCGTGGCGCGATGCTGTCGAGCGGGGAAAAATGCGACATATTTGTACTCCCGTTTTCATTGCCGTTTAGACTCACACTAAGAGTGCGGATCGATGCCTGTCCAAGCTAAATAATGCAATCAACGATTCAAGGAGTGTATTGATGTTCTCGCTGATCCAGCTCGAGTCCTTCGTTGCGGTGGCCGAAGAGCTTCATTTTGGTGCAGCCGCTGAACGCCTGAACATGACCCAGCCTCCGCTGAGCCGGCAGATCCAATTACTTGAACGTGAGCTCCAGGCTAAGTTGTTCCTTCGCACCTCGCGCAATGTCGCGCTCACCGCAGCAGGCGAAGTGCTTCTCCCCAATGCACGTCGAATCTTGGACATGAGCCGGAAAACCAGCCTCGAGGTATCACGCGTTTCGTCTGGCGATTCAGGCACGGTTGTTGTTGGTTATACCTCGGTCGCCGGGCAATCGGTCTTGCCTGAATTTCTGGCGCGGGCAGCTCAGAAACTTCCAGACCTAACCATGGTGCTACGCGAGGCGGTCTCGGTAGATCAGCTAGACGCGCTGAGCAAGGGAACCATCGATATTGGTCTGTTGCGTCCGGTAGTTCACCGGGCTGGCGTGGAAACCTGTCTGGTGATGAAAGATCGTTTAGTAGTCGCCCTGCCTGTGGGCCATCATCTAATAACTGGTAAGGGCGTACTGATCAAAGAATTGGTCGGACTGCCGTTGATGATGTATTCCACCAATGAGGCGAGATACTTCTACGATTTGGTTCTGCGGCTTTTTGACTCGGTGAGTGCTAAACCGACCATTTCCCAGATTGCGAGTCAGATTCCGGCCTTGATGGCGCTTGTTGCGGTAGGTCTGGGAGTTTCCCTTGTTCCAGCCAGCGCAATGGATTTTGCACCGAACAATGTCGTTTTTGAAGAACTCATTGGCCCTGATGGATTACAGGATTTGAATCACTCGGACATTTTTCTCGCGTGGGATGAGTCTTCAACAAATCCGGCGGTACGGCGTCTCAAAGATGTATTTTTAGATTCATTGGAAAGCGTGGAAGGCGCAGTCATTCCGAAGAGCAAAGCAGTGCACTCATAAAGTGAAGAGACTGATGGTCTGTATTGGAATTATTTGTTCGCTGACATAATTATGTCAGATTCAGCAAAAAGCGGGTGTAATATTCTGCGCCAGAAACGTGCAAATAAGAACCGAATATCCCGATAGACGAAATGATTGCAGTACAAACCGCATGTCAACAACGGGCTGCAAAAGATCTGGTCACGTTGAAATTTCAGTTATAGATCGTATACGTATTTCCAGCAGGAAACTTACTGTCCGAGACCGAACTTCGGTGGTAGCTTCACGCTAAGTCCGCCGGGAAATTCGTTGCTGGTGGAACAGGTACCAGCGAGGAGTTTGCACCATGCTTTCCGACACGTCCCTGCCGATAATCGAAGCCACACTTCCTGTGGTCGGCGAAAATATTCATGAAATAGCACGCCGGTTCTACACCCACATGTTTGAGGGGCGCCCGGAACTACTTGATGGGCTCTTCAACCGCGGAAACCAAGCAGATGGGCATCAACAACAAGCACTTGCCGGGTCCATCGCTGCATTCGCCACGGCATTGGTGAATAATCCGGATAATCTTCCCGACCACCTGCTCAACCGTGTAGCGCACAAACATGTTTCGCTGGGGCTGCGCCCGAATCAGTACGCTATCGTTCATGAGAATCTCATGTGGGCCATCGTTGACGTTCTTGGCGATGCAGTCACCCCGGAAGTCGCAGCAGCCTGGGATGAGGTGTACTGGCTTATGGCCAATATGCTCATCAATAAGGAGCGGGGCCTCTACTCGGCAGTGGATCTGAACCCGGATGAAATCTGGCGAACCTGGGAGGTCGTTGAGCGCAGAGAGGAGACCGCAGATGTGGTCACCTTCGTCGTCAAGCGCACCGATCCACGCCCCACCAAGCAGTCTTTGCCCGGACAATACGTCTCGTTGAAGATGCTCATGAAAGACGGTGTCCACCAGCTTCGGCAATACTCATTGACCGCCGCGGATGACGGTGACCACCGCCAGTTTGCAGTCAAGAGAGTGCAAGGTATTCAAGGAGCTCCGGATGGTGAAATGAGCAATTTATTGCACGACACCGTGAAGGTGGGAGACCGTGTGCAGTTGTCGGCACCCTTTGGTGACGTGGTTCTGAACTACTCCAACCGTCCGCTAGTTCTAGCCAGCGCAGGAATTGGTATTACTCCGATGGCGGGCATGCTTTCCCACACGGTCAAATCCGATACCGACCGGAAAGTACAGCTGCTCCATGCAGACGGCGACTCGGATTCCTTTGCCCTGTGGCGCCAAGTCGAGGACTCGTTGGCCCAGCTCAATGAGGGCAAACTCGACGCTTGGTTTGAACGTTCGGAGGGCAACTTAGAAAGAAATGAACACTCCGGGTATATGAACATCGACGATGTCGATTTGCCAGAAGATGCCGAATATTACCTTTGCGGGCCATTGGCATTCATGAAGCTTGTGCGTAGCGCGCTGATTGCCCGTGGGATTCCCGCCAAGGACATCCAATATGAAGTTTTCGGACCTGACCTGTGGTTGGCGGACTTCCAGTAGGTGCAAACAGCGATGTGAAGGATCTTGAGTGGCCGCACAACCTGGCCCTCAAGGTTCTTACGCAGGACTGGTGAATGTCATTATCCAAGGAGGAACGTTGCAAGCAGCACGACAGGAATGGTCAATAGGGTACTGGTCAGAATGACTTCTCGCGGGATGGAAACGTTGAGCTTGAACTGCTGGGAAAAGAGCAGGACGTTTTGTGCCGTGGGCAGTGCGGCCATGATGACCACGCCGAGCAGCTCTACACCTTCCAACCCGAAGACCAGATGGGCTGCGACCCACGCAAGGATGGGCATGAACAGCACCTTGAAGAAGGTGGCTAGGTAGATTTCGGGCCTTAACGCCTTGTCAGATAGTGGGCGTTGGCCGTAAAGTGCCATGCCGAAAGCCATGAGGAGCAACGGGATAGAAGCATCTCCCAACATCTGTATGGGGGAGTGCAGCACTTCGGGAAGTGTCCATCCCAGGAGTGAGAATACCGCCCCTATGAAGGTGGCAATGGTGACCGGATTGGCAATTGATTTGAGAATGGTCATTCCCAAATGCTGGTTGACCTGAGACTCACGGTTTTTGCGCGACGTCAGCGCAAAGATGCAAAGATAAACCGGCGCAATGATTAGTAGTTGGGCAATGAGCACCGAAACTACCGGGCTGGTGCTACCCACCGCGTATAGCGCCAGGGGAACGCCGATATTTCCCGCGTTCACGTAGCTGGTGGACATTGCTGCGGCAGGTAAACGACTGCCGGGAGTCTTGAATATTACCCTTGCCAACAGTGCGTACAACCCACCGGTCAACACCGCGGTGATCAGTGCGATGGGTGCAAAGACCCCGATGACTGCACGCAAGTCAGTCCCGGAAAGCAAGATAAACATCAGGGCGGGGTTGGTGATGTAGAAGATCAGGGGAGTCAATCCCTTGGCGATGGCCTCGCGTTGACGCGGTAGGAATACCGAGACGGCCAACCCGAGGCCAATCAAGATCAGGACTATGGTGAATCCCTGCAATACTCCCTGCATATTTTTTCCTCACCAAAAAGTTGTCACTGCCAAATGTGCTGAAGCACGGCCAAAGACGGTGGGTGCAACCTGAAGAGTTGTTCCCACCGTCTTTGAACTCATGGCCGTACTATGTCAAGTACCGGTTAGCGAACCAGCGCTGGGCTCTTCGAATCGAAGGTCCAGCCAGGGATCAGGTACTGCATGGATACTGCATCATCGCGTGACCCCAAACCATGTTCAAGGTAGAGTTCGTGAGCTTGCTGTACACGATCCATATCCAGGGTGACGCCCAATCCTGAACGCTGCGGGACCTTGATCTCTCCGTCACGAATCAGCAATGGTTCTTCGGTCAGTCCTTGACCGTCTTGCCAGATCCAGTGGGTATCCAGCGCGGTGATCTCCCCGGGGGCAGCCGCACCAACCTGGGTGAACATCGCCAATGAGACATCAAAGTGGTTGTTGGAGTGCGAACCCCAGGTCAAACCGAATTCATTGCACAACTGAGCCACTCGCACCGAACCGGACATGGTCCAGAAATGCGGGTCAGCCAACGGGATATCTACCGCATTGGTGCGTACCGCATGGGCCATTTCCTGCCAATCGGTGGCAATCATGTTCGTGGCTGTCTGCAGACCGGTGGCGCGGCGGAATTCGCTCATGACCTCGCGGCCGGAGAACCGGCCTTCCGGACCACAAGGATCCTCGGCGTAGGCGACGATTCCCTCGCATACGCTGACCCAAGCGAATGGCATCTTTTAACAGCCAACCGCCGTTAGGGTCCAAGGTAATGCGGGCCTCGGGGAAACGCTGTTTCAACGCAATGACCGCGTCCACTTCAGCATCACCGTCTTGGACACCGCCCTTGAGCTTGAAATCCTTGAATCCATAACGCGCCTGTGCCGCCTCGGCCAAGCGAACTATGGCCTCAGGGGTCATCGCTTCTTCGCGCCGCACCCGCTCCCAGCCGTCCGCACCCTGCGGTTCGCGCAGGTAGGGAAGATCGGTCTGGTCCGGGTTGCCCACGTAGAACAGGTAACCGAGCATAGGCACCGCATCGCGCTGCTGGCCGTCACCGAGTAGCTCGGCCACCGGTACGCCGAGGAACTGGCCGTGCAGGTCAAGCAGCGCAGATTCAAGCGCGGTGACCGCGTGGACGGTGGTGCGCAGGTCAAAGGTTTGAGCACCGCGCCCGCCGGCATCACGATCTGCGAAACGCTGGGAAACCTGTCGTAGAAGTGAACGATATTTGGCCACCGGAGCGCCGGTAAGCAGTGCGCCGGCCTCTTCGATGGTCGAGCGGATTGCCTCGCCGCCCGGCACCTCACCGAGGCCGGTGCGGCCCTCGGAATCGGTCACGATGGTGATATTGCGAGTAAAGAATGGCCCGTGCGCTCCGGAGAGGTTCAGGAGCATTGAATCGTGACCGGCGACGGGGATGACCTGGACCGAGGCGATTGTTGGTTGATTGCTCATCTATTACTCTCCAGCAATTTTCAGTGTGCCATCAATACGACGGGTCAGGTTCCAAGAATTATCCGTGCCAATCGGCTTGGGCAGCAGTCCGTCAGGGAAATTCTGGTAGGCCACCGGACGCAGGAATCGTTCGATCGCCAGGGTGCCGACCGAAGTGGTCTGCGAATCAGAGGTGGCAGGGAATGGTCCGCCATGAACCATGGCATGTCCCACCTCAACGCCGGTTGGCCAGCCGTTGACCAGAATGCGTCCCACCTTGGTTTCCAACGTGGGGATGACCGCCGCGGCTGCTTCATGATCAGAATCGGTCAGCTGCAAGGTCGCGGTGAGCTGGCCCTCCAGCTTGGTGAGCGCGGTCTTCAATTCTTCCGCATTTGCATAGCGGATAACCAGTGAAGCGGCACCGAAGATTTCATCTTGCAGCACCGGGTTGCTCAGCAACTGCTCAACGTTTGAGGAGTAAATGGTCGGAGCTGGAGCGTTTTCGCCGGAGCCTTCGACACCGCGGCCCAATAGCTCAACACCTTCTTGGCCGCCCAGGGCTTCGACGCCCTGGTTCCAGGACTTGTAGATGCCCGCGGTGAGCATGGTCTGGCCCGCAGTGTTGGGGGCCTGGCCGCTGACAGCCTGGGCGAACGCGTCACCGGCCTCGCCGACGGGAACGAAGACCAAGCCAGGGGCGGTGCACAGCTGGCCCGAGGATCCGGCCACCGAAGCCAAGTAAGCCTGGGCCTGTGCGTCAGGATCCTGGGCGAGGGCGCCCTCGAAGAAAATCACCGGGTTGATGGAGCTCATCTCGGCGTACACCGGGATCGGTTCCGGGCGAGCGGCGGCGGTGGCCATCAGCGCGGTACCGCCAGAACGCGAACCAGTGAAGCCCACAGCCTTGATCGCCGGATCTGCGACTAGCGCCTGGCCAATGGATGCACCGGGGCCGTAGACCAGTGAGAAGACACCGGGCTGCAGACCAAGGTCGGCAACTGCCTTGGTGATGGCCTGCCCCACAATTTCGCTGGTGCCAGGATGGGCATTGTGCGCCTTGAAGACCACCGGGCAGCCGGCCGCAAACGCCGAGGCGGTGTCGCCGCCGGCGGTGGAGAATGCCAGTGGGAAGTTGGAAGCGCCAAAGACTGCAACCGGGCCCACGGCGATCTTGCGCTGGCGGATATCCACGCGAGGCGCCGGCTTGCGATCTGGCATCGCCGGGTCAACGCGGACACCATGCTGGTCTCCCTGGCGGACGACCTTCGCAAACAAGCGCAGCTGGCCGGTGGTGCGTCCGCGCTCGCCGGTCAGGCGTGCCTCGGGCAATCCGGTCTCGGCCATGGCGCGAGCTACCAGTTCGGTGCCCACGGCCTCGATGTTATCGGCAATGGCATCCAGGAAATCTGCGTGTTTTGCCGGATCCAGAGAACGGAAGGATTCGAATGCTTCCGCCGCCGCAGCGGTGGCGGTCTTCAGCTGCTGTTCATCAATCAGAGAATAGGCAGGTTCCAAAGGCTCATTGGTGGCCGGGTTATAACCGTGAACCGCACGCCCGGTGCCGGTGGTGCTGATGCCGGCGAGGATGGACTGTCCGGTCAAATTCTGGGTTGTGGTGCTCATAAATTACTCCTAAGTCGACGAGTAGGTGTGTCGGTGAGGATTGAAATCTGCTTAGAGGCTCGCACCGGCAGGAACGATGCCTGCCTGCTGGATCAAGGCTGTAAGATCCGCAAGATCCTTTTCGGTCAAGTCCTGCAGTGGTGGGCGTACCGGGCCGGAGTCGCGGCCGATGGCCTTCAGTCCGCCCTTGACGATGGACACCCCGTAGCCCTTCACCCGATCGCGGATCTCCAGGTATGGAAGGACAAAGCGGTTCAGCTTCTCATTGACCGCGACGCGGTCCTGGGCGCGGACATCCTTGTAGAAGTCCAAAGCGAACTCAGGAACGAAGTTGTACATCGCCGAGGAGTAGGTGCTCATGCCCAGCTGCAGCAGTGGCAGCGCGAAGGTTTCCGCGGTGGGCAGTCCGCCCAGGTAGAACAGCCGGTCACCGTTCTTGGCGTAGACCTTGGTGAGGTGCTCGATATCGCCCAGCGCATCCTTGAAGCCAATGAAGTTTTCGTGGTTCTCCGCCAAGCGGGCCACGGTCTCTGCAGAGTAGATGGCGTTGGCGCGGTTGTAGACAATCACGCCGGTCTTGGTTGCGGAGCAGATTGCCGAAACGTGCTCATATAAGCCGTCCTGATCGCATTCGGTCAGGTAAGGAGGCAGCAGCAGCAAGCCTTCGGCGCCTGCGGCTTCCGCATCCTGCGCGTTCTGGATGGCTTGCTTGGTGGAGCCGCCGGCCGAGGCCAGAACGGGAACTCGTGAACCTGCCTCTTCGACTGCCATGCGCACTACCTTGGATGCTTCCTCGGCAGTTAGGGCGAATCCTTCGCCTGTGCCACCGGCTGCGAAGAGTCCTGCTACGTCAAAACTCGACTGCCAGTCCAGGTGGCTGCGGTAGGCTGCCTCGTTGACCTCGAGGTTCTCGTCGAAAGCTGTGACAGGGAAGGAGAGCAAGCCGTCTTTGAGTTTGTCGGCGAGTTCGAGAGGGGTGTACTGAGCCATGGAAATGTCCTTTTCTTATTCGGCCGGCGCATTGCCGGCCGAAGGTGGGTGGAACGTGTTCGTTGATCCCAGCGTATGGACGTTCTATGATGCCTGTCCAAGCCCATATTTATATTGTTTGATACCCTCTGAGCATCATTGAAGGGAGTGGCCTCCGCGAGGATGATCAATGGTGCAATCCGCCCTTGATGATGTCCACCAATCCGCCAAGGGCAGGGTTGCGTGATTCCCGGCTCCAGATTGCGTGCAACTCGACCGGGTCATCGGTAATTTCCGCCAGCCGCAGGTAGCGCACGCCATCCACGCCCAGAAGTTTGGCGCTTTCAGGCACAAAGGCGATTCCACGTCCTGCCGCGACCAGAGCCACCATGGTCAGGATCTGGCTGACCGTATGACGCACGTTCTTGTGCTCCACCTCGACTCTCCGGACCACCAGATCATAGAAGTATCGGGCTTTAATCGGCGAATGCATGATGAGCGCCTCGTCACGAAGATCCGCGAAGAGGATGTCACGCGGTAATGTCGCAAGGCGGTGTCCACTGGGCACGGCAACGAAGAGGCCTTCAGAGAATAAGAGAGCCGATTCAAAAAGCTTCTCGTCAAAGGGCGGCCTGGCCAGACCCATGTCAAGATCGCCGTCGAGCAGTGCGTTGACCTGCTCCTGAGTGACCAATTCCGAAAGATCGAGGTGGACTTTGGGCATGCGCTCGCTGATCTCCGCCAGCAATGGCCCGAGCAGGCTGAAGCCGGACGCCGCGGTAAATCCAATGCGGATTTCACCCAGTTGCCCGGCGGCAATCCGCCGGGCATTATCCGGGGCCCGCTCGGCGGCAACGACCAGGCGTTTGGCATCAATGAGGAAGGCGTGGCCCGCCGCGGTCAGTGCAACCCGCCGGTTGTCCCGGTCCAGTAGTTCGACGCCGACCGAACGTTCCAGCTTTTGAATCTGACGGCTGAGCGGCGGCTGAGTCATATTCAGCCGCTCGGCTGCTCGTCCAAAATGGAGTTCTTCGGCGACCGCAACAAAACTGCGGGCCTGATCCAGAGTAAACATTCAATACCTTTCAGGCATCATTCCATGCATAGTTGACCTTGGACATGCATCATATCTGTTTCTTAGGCTGTACCCGAGGCCAAATGAGTGATCTGTTTCACCTGATCGCTTGTGCCTGGCCACGTCCACTCGCAACCATAGGAGAATCTCCCGTGAAAAATCGTATGACCCGACGCGCAATGCTTTCACTCACCGCAGCAGGTGCCGCTCTGGCTCTGACCGCATGCGGCGGAAATGTGGGAGGCAGCAGCGACGCATCGTCTGCCGAATTTCCCAACGGTCCAGTGACTCTCACCGTAGGCCAGGCACCAGGTGGTTCCACCGACCTGATCGCCCGTGCGGCTGCCGAAGGCATGGCCGAATCGCTAGGCGTCTCGATGCCAGTCGTAAACAAGCCAGGTGCCAACGGCGCCCTGGCCACTAAAGAAGTCGAAGCCATGGCTCCCGATGGGCAGAACTTGATTCTGCTCAACGCCTCGCTGATCACCATCACCCCGCTGGCCGTTTCGGAAGACGAAGTGGTCTCCCTCGACGACCTTGATGTTTTGATGGGCCTGTCCCAGGATGACTACGTCATGGTCGCGAGCACCGCTTCGGGCGTGAAAAATCTCGATGACATCAAGAGCAGTGATAAGAAGCTGTCCTTCGGCACCACCGGCGTGGGAACGGGTTCACAGTTGGCCCAGGAGCTGCTCTTGGCCCAGGCCGAGATTGACGGAACCACTGTTCCCTTCGACTCCGGATCCCCGGCGCTGACAGCCGTCATGGGTGATCAGGTTCAGGTATCCACCGTCCAGCTCGGCGAAGCCAAGCCTCAGATCGACGCCGGTACGGTCACCCCGATTGTGGTCTTCTCCAAGGATCGTAATGAGTTCCTTCCTGACGTACCCACTGCCATCGAATCCGGCTACGAAGTTCCAGTTTCCCAGTACCGTGCCATCGCAGCCCCTAAGGGCCTGAATGATGCGGCGAAGGAAAAGCTTGTTGCCTCCATCCAGGATGCGGTCGCCGCAGATAGCTACAAGGACTTCAACAAGCAGAACCTGTTGACCGCTCATGAAGTTTCGGGCGAAGAAGTCGTGACCGAATGGACCGAACTGGCTGCCAAGTACAAGGAACTGACCGAAGAGCACAACATCTCGCTGGCAGGCAAGTAGCTTTCAGCTACCGGCCCCAACCCGAAAGCGAGAATCAAAGGATGAACGTAATGGATGCGAAAAAGGCAGAGATTAAACAGGAGAAAGTGCCTGCTGATCTCGACGTCATGCCAAACGCTGACGAAGAAGAGACCCTCACTCCGGAAGAACTCGCCGCCCAGTGGGAGGCAGAAGCACCGGATCCAGCGGGGCCTATCGCAAACCTGCTTTCTTCCCTGGTAGTTCTTGCACTGAGCGTCACCGGCATGGTGATCTCCCTCGGGTTGGGGCTGGGCACCCCCGCGGCCCCGGCTGCCGGAATGTGGCCATTTATCATCACGCTGATCGCAGCGGTGATGTCGGTGGTGCAGATCATCGTGGGCCGCACCGGTGGCAAGGACGGCGAGAAATTCAGTTCCATGAGCTGGTACGCGGTCATTGGATTCGCCACGCTGATCCTCATGGTGGTGCTGATGCCGCTGATTGGATTTGAAATCCCCTCGCTGTTGTTGTGCTTCGTCTGGATGCGCTGGTTGGGCGGCGAACGCTGGAGGTCCGCTACGATCTACTCGATTCTGATCGTTGGAGCCTTCTACGCAATCTTTATCGCCGCGCTTGGCACCACCATTCCCCGACTGTTCTAAGTCGCACGTAAAGGTTTAATCGCATGGAATTCTTCGGACCGGTCTTAGACGGCTTCAACGTCGTACTTGACCCCACAAATCTTTTGTACTGCCTGCTCGGCGTGGTCGTCGGCATGCTCATCGGTGTACTTCCGGGCCTCGGGCCGGCAGCCACCATCGCGATCTTGCTGCCCATGACCTACGGCGTTGAGCCGGTGACCGCGATCATCATGCTGGCGGGTATCTTCTATGGCGCCCAGTATGGCGGCACCATCACCTCGGTGCTGCTTCGTCTACCGGGTGAAGCCAGCAGCGTGGTGACAGTCTTTGACGGTTACGTCATGGCTAAACAAGGCCGGGCAGGCACTGCCCTGGGTATTGCAGCCATCGGCTCCTTCTTCGGTGCCACGATCTCCATTATTGGCTTGACGTTCCTGGCTCCGTTGGTTGCCAGCTTTGCGCTGGACTTCGGCCCGCCGGAATACACGGCCTTGGCAATGCTGGGCATCTTGCTTGTCGCCACGATCTCGGGCGGCACCAAAATCAAGGCGATTATCGCCGCAGCGGTGGGTCTTTTCCTGGCCACGATTGGTCGTGACGGTTTTACCGGCGCTGAACGCTTCACCTTTGGCAACCTTTCGCTGGCAGATGGCATCGACTTTGTTCCCATCGCCATGGGCCTCTTTGGTGTTGGTGAGATTCTCTACAACCTAGAGGAACGCCACCGTGCGGCGACAGCCCCGATGAAGGTTTCAAATGTCTGGCCCAAGGGCAAAGACATCAAAGAAGCATCCGGAGCTATTGGCCGCGGCTCGGTTCTCGGTTTCTTCCTGGGCATTCTTCCCGGCGGCGGCGCGACCATTGCCTCGCTGGCGTCCTATGCCATGGAAAAGAAAACCGCAAAGGATCCTTCGCGCTTTGGCAAAGGTGCCATCGAAGGGGTGGCAGGCCCGGAGTCTGCCAACAATGCTGCCGCGACCAGCTCATTCATCCCGTTGCTGACCTTGGGTATCCCGGCGAACGCCACCATGGCCATCATCTTCGGTGCGCTATTGATTCAGGGAATCACTCCAGGCCCGCAGCTGATCAGCAATGACCCCCAGCTGTTCTGGGGCGTGGTGAACTCGATGTACATCGGCAATATTCTTTTGCTGATCATGTCGATCCCGCTGATTGGCGTCTTTGTTCGAATTCTGCGGATTCGTGCGGCGATCCTTGCCCCGATCACCGCGTTGATCACCATGCTCGGTGCCTACACCATACGAAACTCGATGTTCGACGTATTGCTGGTTGTCATCTTCGGTGCCATTGGCTACTTGATGAAGAAGTTCGGTTTTGAACCTGGACCGCTGGTGCTCGCGTTCGTGCTTGGCAGCCTGCTCGAATCAAACCTGCGACGCTCGTTGCTGGTCTTGGAAGGAGATCCCACGGGTTTCTTCACCCGGCCAATTTCGGCCACGTTGCTGGTGCTCTTCGTCTTCGTAGCGGTGTGGCCAATGATCAAGAGTGTTATCGACAAGCGTAGGTCCGGCTCTCTTGCAGCCTTGGCAACGCAGGAAAAAGAAAAGGAAAACGCATGAGCATCATCGTCGGATACGTGCCCACCAATGTCGGGGAGGCGGCGGTAACCGCTGCCATTGCCGAAGCCAAATTGCGCCAAGAGGAGCTGCTGATCGTCAACTCCTCACGTGCCGGGGCACTGGTGGACAAAAACACTGCCTCGGCCCAAGACCTGGAAAGGATCCTGGGGAACGCGGCGCAGGCGGGCGTCCAGGCAAAGGTTCTGGAATCAAGCTACCGTGATGATCTGGCTGAAGAGTTTCTTGGTCTCGCGGATCAGCACGGCGTCTCGCTCATTGTTATCGGTTTGCGCCAGCGCTCCCAGGTAGGAAAATTCATCATGGGCTCGCATGCCCAGCGGATCCTCTTGCAGGCCCAGCACCCGGTGCTGGCGGTTAAGCCGGAATAGGTATTACTTTGACCGCAGTGGACACCGCGTCACCGCGCTGAGCGTGGAAAATTGATGGGTGCCCTTTGGCTAGCGAACAGCTACGCCGAAGGGCACCCATTAGTTGATCTGTATGCAGACTGCGGCCGCAGAGTTCAGGCGTTCTTTCCGGCCTCGGATTCCAATCTTGAGATTGAATTGCCTAAATGCACCCGCATGGCAGCTGCCGCGGTCAGCGCATTTCCCGAGGCTACCGCCTGGCGTATTGTCTCGTGTTCGGCCATTACAGACCCCAGGCGATCAGAGGCGCCGGATATCCCGGTCTCGAATCGTTGGCGGGGCATGGCGATCATGGCGGGGCCGAAGGTCGTCACTGCCTGGATGAAGTACGCATTGCCCGTGGCGCGGGCCAGCGCCAGATGGAATTCATAGTCGCAACTCATGCTTTGCGCGGCGTTGCCCGCGGCAGCCTCAAATCCTTGCAGTGCCTGGTCCATGGAATGAAGATCATTGTCCTGGTGATTCATCGCGGCCAGAGCCGCCGCCTCGGTCTCGAACCCCAAGCGGTATTCCAGCAGCTGCCGGCGTTCTTCCAAGGTCCGCGGAATTCTGCTGTTGTGCTCGCCATCCTGGGCTGGGGGAGTGAGCGCAAAGCTGCCCGCGCCACGCCGGGTGTGAACTAACCCCTCGGCTTGCAGGCGGGTGATAGCTTCGCGCACTACCGTGCGTGAGACGCAATGCTCGGTTATCAACGAGTTCTCACTGGGGAGTTTTTCGCCGGCAGTAATCTGTCCACTGATGATCTGCTCACGAAGATACTCGACCAAAGTAGTAGTCAGATTTGGTTTCACGCTATGCATCCTTAAAGAGTAGTCGCCGTTGCTCACGCTTGGCGAGCAACGGCGACGTAGAGGCGTTATTAGGCGATGCCGAACTCAACCGCGTCGGTAGTCCAGGCTCGGGCCTGGTCGCTGAAGCTGAATCCCAAGCCCGGGCGGTTAGGCACGATCATCCGGCCATCCTTGGTTTCGAGGCGTTCGTTGAACAGCGGGTCCAGCCAGTCGAAGTGCTCCACCCATGGCTCGCGTGGGTAGGCGGCGGCCAGATGAAGGTGGATTTCCATGGCGAAGTGGGGAGCCAGATCCAGTCCGGCCTGGTCTGCTAGCGTTGCCAGGCGCAGGAACTGGGTGATGCCGCCAACGCGCGGGGCGTCTGGCTGAATGATGTCGCAAGCGCGGGCTGCAATCAGCCGCTCGTGTTCGGCGACGGAGGCGAGCATCTCACCGGTGGCGATCGGGGTATCCAAGGCCGCGGTCAACGCGGCATGGCCTTCGGCGTCATAAGCGTCCAGCGGTTCTTCGATCCAGACCAGATCGAATTCTTCGAGCTTGCGGCCCATGCGCAACGCGGTGGCGCGGTCCCATTGCTGATTTGCATCAACCATCAGCGGGAAGTCCGGGCCGATATGTTCGCGTACCGCCGCCACGCGGCGCAGGTCCTCGGCGCTGTCAGGCAGTCCTACCTTGATCTTGATGCCGCCAATGCCTTCTTCAATTGACTGGCTTGCGCGCTCCTTGACCTCTTCAATGCTTGCGTTCAGGAAGCCGCCGGAGGTGTTGTAGGTGCGTACCGAGTCGCGGTGGGAGCCGAGGAATTTGGCCAGCGGAAGTCCTGCGCGCTTGGATTTGAGGTCGTAGAGGGCAATATCCAGAGCAGCCAGCGCTTGGGTGGCAACACCTGAACGGCCTACCGATGCACCAGCCCACAGCAGCTTGGTGTAGAGCTTGGCGATGTCGTTGGGGTCCTCGCCGATCATTGTCTGGGCGACTTCCTTGGCGTGGGCATATTGCGCCGGGCCGCCTGCACGTTTGGAGTAGGAGAAGCCAAGGCCTTCATGGCCCTGTTCGGTGGTGATCTCTGCGAAGAGGAACACCACTTCGGTCATTGGCTTCTGCCGTCCGGTGAAGACCTTTGCATCCGAGATGGGCGTTGCCAGCGGCAAACGCGCGGTGGAGAGTTTGACGTGGCGGATGGCATCTGGCGTGTAGCTCATGATTGAAAACTCCTGACGGTCAAGGTGCCCGGACGGACCTTGTTATGTACTTATAGTACAAGTTGAAAAGTTATCATACAACTGTTCTGAGGAGTATTTCTTGCTCTTCTTAATTTGATCCCGGCGGCCTGCCCGATGGCCAGTTAAAAGCGTGAGGACCGCTCGAAAATATTCAAGCGGCCCTTCACGTGGTAGCTGGATGTGCTAGCTGATCGCCTCGGCGATCGCTGTCTGTCCGTCATAGAAATTCACTGTCTGGCGAACAGCTGCGTTGTTGACAACAACATGGGTCAGGACATCGGCAACGGTCTCACGCGCAGTATTGCCCTCATCCCCCTGCGGGTCGCGTCCCTGGATCTTTCCTTCGTCATCGGTCAGCGTGACCTTCTGGCTGGATGGATCCAGAGTCAGCAGGCCCGGACCAAGAATTGTGAAGTCCAAGTCGGTTGCACGCAGAAATTTGTCCGCGTCATGCTTGGCCTTGGCGTAGGTGTAGAAGGAGTTGTCCTTGTCCAGGCTGTCCACGTCAACAGATGCGCGGGCATAGGAGACCATGACAAAGCGCTTCACTCCGGCCTGCTGGGCCGCCTTCATGGTGCGCACTGCGGCTTCGAAATCCACCGCGACGGTGCGCTCGGGACTTCCGCCGCCGGCGCCGGCGGAGAACACCACTGTCTTTGCACCGTTAAACTGCTGGGCCAACGTGTCAACGTCTGCCTGTTCGATGTCCAGCACTACCGGGGTGGCGCCCAGGGCGCTGATTTCATCGCTATGATCTGGGTTGCGAATCACCGACTCTACGTTCAGCCCGTGACTTGCAAGTTTTGGCGCCGCAAGAAGTGCAACCTTCCCGTGTCCACCAATGATGACTACTCGATTTGTTTCGGACATATGCTGCTCTTTTCTCCTCGGTTGTCGTCTTTGGCACAACGCGAAGCGGTGGCTCGATATTCCAACAGATCACAGATCAGGGAATATTGAGCCACCATCAGGTGCATGAAGAACAGGTAAAACGAGGCCAGGCTATTAGGAGACTGGGGTGATTAAGGTGCCCTGGTTGATGTACGAGCGGAGGTTATCCAGTGTCAGCGCCGCCATATCCGCGCGGGTCTCATGGGTTCCGCTTCCCAGATGCGGCAGCAGGACCACGTTCTCCAGCCCCAGCAATTCCTGGGGAACTGCAGGTTCGTGGGCGAAGACATCAAGACCGGCGCCCGCGATGAGGTTGTTCTCTAGTGCGTTGACCAGTGCCGTCTCATCGATGACGCTGCCACGGGCAATATTCACCACGAACCCCTGAGGACCTACGCTGGAGAGCACGGCTGCGTCGACCAGGTTCGCCGACTGCGGCCCGCCGGCGGCGGCAATAATCAGTACGTCCGTAGCTTCGGCCAGCTCGGCGGCGGAGCGATGGTAGGCATAGGTGGTATCGGTTTTCTCGGAGCGGTTGTGATAGTGGATTTCGCAGCCGAAAGCCTCCAGCCGGCTGGCAATTGCCTGCCCGATTCGTCCCAGTCCGAGGATTCCTACACGCTTGCCGCTGGCCCGCGTGGCGAGCGCGAAGTTCTCGCCTCCGCCCCACGTGCCGTTTCGGACAAAGCGTTCGGCCGAGCCGAGCGAGCGAAGTGTCATCAGGTACAGGCCCAGGGCGGTATCTGCGACGCAATCGGTGAGCACATCCGGAGTATTGCTGATGGGAATGCTGCGTTCGGCGGCCTGCGCTACGTCGGTGGCGTCGTAGCCCACTCCGAAGTTGACGATGGCCTCCAGGTTTGGGAGTGCTCTCATCAACTCGGTGTCAACACCGACTTTGCCGGAGCACACGGCGATCCGGATATCCTGCCCATGTTTTTGCAGGAAGGCTTCGCGCTCGGTGCCCGGAGCGGGCAGTATGAGCGAGCCGAAGTCCTCGCTGAGCGCCTTGGCGACGGTGGGATTGACCGGGCCAACGCGCACAATGGCGTTACCGGTGATTGCTGAGCTGCTGCGTCGTGCGGACGCGCTGATATCGGTGGACATAAGGGAATCGTATGAACTTTCATCGATCCACGTCCAACACTCAGTTTAGATAGATCAATGCCCTTGAAGCATCGATCAGCCATCTCGCCCGGAATGTCGCACAAGTCACATTCTATTTCTGGGCAGTAGGAGAACCACAGCCCGGTCAGGTTGCGTTCCGGCAGGTCTTCATCCCTTGACCGGCATCCGGGAGCAGTCAAAGCTTTGGATACGGACAGGGCCGGAAACACCACGGTCACCTCGCACTCGCATCCCGAAGGAAACAACGATGTTCAATTCGAAAACCCCTATTCAGCGGACACGGCGCATCTCCATGGCGGTCGCCGCCGGAGCCCTGCTGAGCACCACCGCGCTGGCCGGCTGCTCGGTAGCCAATTCCGAAGACGCGGCCGGAGGGTCGGCGGCGCCAGGAGCAGCCGTAAGCGACACCCTGCGTGTGGTGCTCCAGCAGGAACCGCCAACGCTCGAAGCCTGCGAATCGAACCTCACCAGCACCGGAGTGGTGGTCCGCTCCACGATCACCGAACCGTTAATTGAACGCAACCCCACCACCGGTGAGTTGGAACCTAAGCTCGCCACCGAATGGTCCAGCGATGATGACACCACCTGGACGCTGAAGCTGCGCGAAGGCGTGAAGTTCCATGACGGCAGCGACTTCACCGCAGAAGACGCCGCCGTCACCATCGAGCGTGCGGTCAACTCGGATCTAGGCTGCAACGTCGAAGGCTACGTCTTCGGCGACGATGACCTCAAGGTCACGGCCGTAGACGACAGCACGCTGGAGGTCACCGCGGTCAAGGCCGACCCGATCCTTCCGCTGCGACTGTCCTTCCTCGAAGTAGTCCCATCCGAAACCTCCGCTACCGAAAAAGTCCGTGAGCCTATCGGTACCGGACCCTACAAGCTGGACAAATGGGATGCCGGCCAATCCATCAACGCCTCCGCCTTCGCCGACTACTGGGGAGAAGCCCCGGCCTTCGCCAAGGCAAACTACCAGTGGCGTTCCGAGGGAAGTGTCCGTGCAGCAATGATCACCTCCGGTGAAGCAGATATCGCCACCGGCCTGAGCCCGGAAGACAATATCGGGGATCGGGGCGTTAGCTATCCAAACAATGAGACCGTCGCCCTGCGCATGCACGCAGACAAAGCACCATTCACTGACATCAAGGTCCGCCAAGCGGTTAATTACGCTATTGACAAGGAATCCATTGTCGCCTCGCTGTACGGTGGACGCGACAAGGCAGCTGCCCAACTGGTGCCTGAAGGGGTAGTGGGGCACAGCGACTCATTGCCGGTCTGGCCATATGATCCGGAAAAGGCCAAGTCTCTTGTGGAAGAGGCCAAGGCGGCTGGTGTTGACACCTCCGCTCAGATCAGCCTGATCGTGCGCACCGCGCAGTTCCCGAAGATCGAGGAGCTGGGCCAGGTCATCCAGGAACAGCTTTCCCAGGCCGGGCTTAACGTGAAGTTGAAGATGCTTGAGACCAGTCAGCACCTGACCTACCAGGTTCGTCCGTTCCCCACAGATGACGAGGGTGCCATCATGCTGATGACTCAGCACGGCAACCAGGCAGGTGACGCCGCTTTCACCGTGGATCAGTACATGACCACCAAGGGGGCCCAGTCGGCCTTCGGAACTGCGGAACTGGACAAGCTGATCGAGGAAGCGGACGCTTCTTCTGAAGCAGACCGACAGGCAGCTTTTGAAAAGGTCTTCCAGTATCAGAATGACAATGTGGTGCAGTTTGCGCACATCGCCCACCAGACCGGAATGCTCGGCATCGCTCAGTCAGTGAACTACGAGCCGAATTCCTCCTCGGGTGACGAGCTGCGCTTGGCAGAGGTCACCGCGGCGAAATAGCCAGGATTCTCCCTGAGCGCCAAGCGGAACCGACAATGACAGAACTTATCGAAAGTACACAGTTTAATGCTCACCTATCTGCGTAAAAGGATCATCTCTTCGGCCGTGCCGTTGCTGGTTGTCATCGTAGGCGTGTTCGCGCTGGCCCGCATGACCGGTAATCCGGCCGCGTTGTACCTGCCGCTGAACGCCACCGAAGCCATGCGCGAGGACTTCGCCATTCGCAATGGGCTGGATCAGCCAATCTGGGTGCAAATGGCCCAGTACTTCGGCGGAGTCTTGCGCTTTGATTTCGGTAGCTCCATGCGCACCGGTGAAAGCGCAGCAGATATGGCGTTGCGGGCCTTTCCCGCAACATTGCAGCTTGCCGGCACCACCATGGTCATTGCTATCGTGCTGGCAGTCATTGTCGGTTCCGCGGCGGCGCTGAAACCGAACGGAATCCTGGACAGGTTCTGCAGTTTCTTGTCCATGACCGCCGCCTCCATCCCGGATTTCTGGTTGGCAATCGTGGGTATCTGGGTCTTTGCCATCACCTTGGGCTGGGTGCCTACCTCCGGTGTCATGGGCATGGCAGCCTGGGTGCTTCCGGTAGCCACCCTGGTGATGCGCCCGTTTGGCACCTTGGTGCAGGTGGTGCGCGGTGCGATGGTTTCTTCGCTTTCGGAACCGTATATCAAACTTGCCCGGTCCAAGGGAGCCACCGAATACCGCGTAGTTGGGGCACATGCCCTGCGCAATGCCGCGGCACCCGGACTCACCGTGGCCGGGGACCTGACAGTCGGCCTGGTCAACGGCGCGGTAGTCGTGGAAACCATCTTCGGCTGGCCAGGCATTGGAAAGCTCATGATCGACTCGATCCTGCAACGCGACTTTGCGGTGCTCCAGGCCTGTGTGCTGCTGACCGCAGTGGCGATTTTCATCCTCAACATCCTCATCGATGTGGGCTACGCACTGCTGGATCCCCGGGTTCGCCCCAGCGCAGGGGCGCACAAGCGCCGCAAGGCCCGCAGTGAATTCCGCGGTCAGTCCAACGGCCCAAGCACTCCATCTGCCCCAACCGCCAACAACCCGGCCGCCGCCGTTCTCGACGCCTAGGGAAAAGCCATGACACAAATTCAAGACAAGCCACTAGCCGCTGGGCGGAAGGCAAAAACCGCTGGACGGTTGGGCCGGCCAAGCATGTTCTCCATGCTGCTGCGCGACAAATTCGCTACGGTGGCCGCTGCGCTACTCGGCGTTGTCATCCTCATCGCGATCTTCGGCCCGGCCCTCATGGGGGAACTGGCCACCAAGCAAAATCTGATGTTCATGAATAAGCCTCCCTTCGACCCGGCCAACGGGTGGGCCTACGTTCTGGGCTCCGATTCGCTGGGACGTTCAATGCTGGCCCGCTTGGTCGTGGCCACGCAGACCACCTTGCTGGTCGCCGTCCCGGCGGTGCTCGTTGCACTGATCATCGGTTCACTGTGGGGAGTATGGGCTGGCTACCACCGGGGGCGCCGGGAAAACATCTCCATGCGCATCGCCGATATCATCATGTCTTTCCCCTCTTTGCTGCTCGCTGTGGTGGTGCTCTTTGTCTTCAGCCCTTCGGCAGCAAATATTGTGCTGATCCTGGCGATTACCCGTATTCCCATCTACATGCGCACCGCGCGTGCCGAATCAGCAGAACTGCAGTCACGCACCTTCGTTGACGCAGCGCGCACCTTCGGCACCAAACCGAATTCAATTATCCTGCGCCACGTGATTCCGGTGGTCACCCCGACTCTGCTGACCCTGGCCACACTCGAATTCTGTTTTGTGATGCTTGCCGAATCCTCGCTGTCATTCCTTGGCATCGGCATTCAGCCACCAGATGTCTCGTGGGGTTTGATGGTCGCCCAGGGACGCCAGTACCTGCAAACCGCGTGGTGGCTTTCGATACTTCCAGGGCTGGCAATTGTGATCACCGCGGTGGCCGCGAATGTTCTGGCCGCATGGATGCGTATTGCTACCGACCCGGCGCAACGTTGGCGCTTGACCTTGGACAAGCAGACTAAAAAATCACTGACGGCAGTAATCAAGGACGCGAAATGATGACCGAGATGCTTGAACCTAAAGCCCCCATCCGCACAGGCAATGACACGGTGCTTCAGGTGGACGGACTGGACGTAGACATCCGAACCCCAAGAGGCACAGTGCGCGTAGTGAGCCAAGTTGGCTTCACTGCCCGCCGCGGCAAAACCCTGGCACTGCTCGGAGAATCCGGGTGCGGCAAGTCGATGACTGCTAAAGCCATTGCCGGGTTGCTTGATCCGGTGGCCTCGGTGACCGGAGGCAGCGCTTCGCTCGACGGAGAAGATCTCATAGCCATGAACCCGAAGCAACGCCGTGCGGTAGCCGGCCCCGGTCTTGGAATCGTCTTCCAAGATGCATTGACCGCACTGAACCCGGTTTATACCATCGGCACCCAGCTGGGGGAGGCCTTCCGCATTCACCGCGGAGCAAACAAGAAACAAGCGAAGCTCGAAGCAGTGGATCTAATGCGCCGGGTGGGCATCCCAGAGCCCGAAACCAGAGTGAACTCCTACCCGCATCAGTTTTCCGGCGGCATGCGCCAGCGTATCCTCATCGCCATGGCGGTTGCACTCAGCCCGCGGCTGTTGATTGCTGATGAACCAACCACCGCGCTCGATGTTACGGTGCAGGCCCAGATCATGGAACTGCTGCGCAAGCTGCGCACTGAAGACCAGATGGCGGTAGTGCTCATCACCCACGACCTCGCGGTTGTCGCCGAAGAAGCCGATGATGTCTGTGTGATGTATGCAGGAAATGTGGTGGAACAAGGACCCGTTGCGCAGGTATTCACCAGCCCAACCCACCCCTACACCAAAGGGCTGCTCGATTCGGTGCCCACCGATGCACAGCGCGGCGAGGAGTTGTCCTCGATTCCGGGAAGCCCGCCGGAGCTGAATAAAATTCCTGCGGGTTGCGTCTATCAGGACCGCTGCCCGTTGGCCAGCGCGATCTGCCGCGAGCAACGCCCGCAGCTGCGCGAGACTGCACCAGGGCAGCGTTCCGCCTGTCATTTTGCCGAAAAAGTTGGCCAGGCCACGGTCAGCCAATCAGGAGTTGTCCAAGCTGAGGAGGAAAACCAGTGAGCATCATAGAACATGAGATCAGCGAAGCAAACGTTTTAGAGGTCAAGGACCTGACCAAGACCTTTCATGTTTCTGCGGGTGCCTCCGGCACGAAAGAACTGCGTGCGTTGGATGGAATCAATCTGAGCGTCCGCAAGGGGGAGACGCTTGGGCTGGTGGGAGAATCAGGCTGCGGCAAGTCGACTCTTGCTCGCACACTGATGATGCTTGAACAGCCCGACTCGGGAACAGTGAGCTTCGATGGGCAGGATCCTTTTGCACTTCGTGGCAAGGAGTTGCTTGCGTGGCGCCGCCGTGTGCAGATGGTCTTCCAAGATCCATTCGCCTCCCTGAACTCACGGATGACTGCTGGACAGATTATTTCCGAGCCATTTGCTACGCATAAGGATCTTCATAAGGGAAGCGCCGCCAAGAATAAACGCCTGAACCAGCTGCTTGACCTAGTCGGTTTGCGCAGTACCGATGCATCCAAGTCGCCACAGGAGTTTTCTGGAGGACAACGCCAGCGTATCGGTATTGCCCGCGCCCTTGCCCTGGACCCCGACCTGATTATTTTGGACGAACCGGTTTCGGCGCTTGACCTTTCGGTGCAGGCACAGGTCTTGAACCTGCTGAACGAATTGCAGCAGGAGTTAGGCGTCAGCTACATCTTCATCTCCCATGACCTGTCTGTGGTGCGACACGTGACCGACCGGGTAGCAGTAATGTATCTGGGGCGAATCATCGAAACTGGCAGCACCGAACAGGTCTTTGACTCACCTTTGCACCCATATACGGCCTCGCTGATGTCCGCGTCTCCGAAACTGGACCCTGCGAAACGTCCCGCGCAGCGCATAGTCCTCCAAGGGGAACTTCCTTCTCCCTTGGACCCGCCTTCCGGATGCCGTTTTCGTACCCGCTGTTGGAAAGCACAGCCAATTTGCACTGCAGAACGTCCGCCGGCGGTCTCCCGCGATGGTGCCGGGCAGATTCTTTTGGGTATGCCTGGTATCGGGCCAGACTCGGGTCAGCAACTGGCGGAGTGCCATTTCCCGGTGTCCTCTCCGGCCGAGGCAGGACTTGTCCCAGCCGGGTGAATTTGAGCGCTACCCCTCCTCGGTAGCCGTGCCTAATCCGGTACGTGGGCCGTGGAGGGGCAAACATGCGTGACATCTGATGAGCCGGCGTGACCCGCCAGATAGGATACTGGGCACCAAGAGTGACAAGATGGTTCTAGACGTTTAACAACATCAAAGGAGTCATCGTGAGCTACAAAGTAGGTCCTGCAGCGGAGCTACCCGAAGGCGAAGCCTTATTAGTTCCTGCCAGTGAGAGTGGCGCAAGCGAAGACATTGCGGTGTTCCACGCCGAGGATGGCAACTTCTACGCGTTGCAGGACGAATGCACCCATGAGGTAGCCTCGCTCTCCGACGGCTGGCTTGAAGGCTGCGAAGTCGAGTGCCCTATGCACTCCTCCAGCTTTGATCTGCGTACCGGCAAGGTGCAGTGCATGCCGGCCACCGAAGATGCACGCACTTACAAAGTTGCCGTAGTTGACGGAAATCTGGAGCTAGATATCTAAATGCCATCCGTACATATTGTGGGTGGCGGTGTTGCCGGTTTTACCCTCGCACGCGAATTAGTGAGCAAAGGGTATGCCGGGAACATCAAAATCAGTGACCCCGAGGGCTTGCCCTATGACCGGCCACCACTGAGCAAATCATTGCAGCGTGAGTACTTTGTGCCACGAACTTGGTTCGCAGAACATGGTGTCTCGCTCGTTGAAGAAACCATTACTGAACTAGAAGCACCCAGCTCTCCGGATGATTGGGTAGTTCTAGCTACCGGAACCACCCCCAAAAAACTGCAAGTTCCAGGTGCCAAGCACGCCGAGAGCCTCCATACTGCTGCGGATGCGTCTGCACTTTCGGCCGCCTTGGAAGACGGCATGTTCGGACAACGAGCCGTGATCATCGGAGCAGGACTGGTCGGAGCGGAGTTCGCCTCGACGGCCAAAATGCTCGGCGCTCAGGTCACGCTTGTTTCAAATTCGTCCGCTCCACTGTCCAAAGTTCTGGGTGCAGAAATGGCGACCGCGTTACATGCAGAGCATTCGCGTCATGGGATTACCGTATTGTCTGGAACCCCAACGCTGCTCGGTCCGGACTACGCGGTGGTCGATGGGGAACACCTCGAAGCAGAAATTCTCGTCGCTGCCATTGGGGTTGAACCCGAAACTACCCTCGCACAAGCAATGGGGCTGGAAATCAACGATGGAATACTTGTTGATGAGCAGTTGCGCACCACTAACCACGGCCAGGTCTTGGCTATAGGGGACGCGGCAAGAATCAAGGATTGCTCCCGTGCAGTGCACTGGGAAGGCGCCATGGAAGACGCAGCGATTGCCGCGGCGACCATCATGGGCGGCGAAGCCCGCAAGCATTCGGTGCCGTGGTTCTGGTCTGATAGGCACGACAGCCATATTGAAGCGGTGGGGGATTTTTCCCAAGCCACGCAGCATGTGTCGCGATTGAACCGTCGCGGGCAGTTGCAGGTACTTTTCGGTCTTAACCACGCGGGAAATTTGGTAGCCGCTTCCATGATTGACGGTGGGCAAATGGCTAAAGCTGTTAAGCGGCTCATCGCACGTGGCTACATCCCGAGCATTGAAGAACTGCAAGATTCCGGTGTTGGTCCGCGTGACCTTGGACGGCAGGAACAAGCATGATCACGGAACGCAATTCCGGTGTCCCCGAAGCTCTCAGGATCCCTACCAAACGTGTGGGGGTCGGTTGGATTGCAGCTGTTGTCACCGTTCATATTGGGATTAATGTTGGCTTCTTCGCACCGATCCAAGTCCTCCTTGGACTACACGCTGAACAGCTCGATGCGAGCCAGAAAGCAGCCATTCTTTCGCTCGTCACCGGTGTTGGTGCGGCTGTCTCTTTGGTGGCAAATCCGCTCTTCGGGGCTTTGAGCGATCGGAGTACCTCGAAATTTGGCCGGCGTGTTCCGTGGGTATTGTGCGGCACCGTGTGCGGAGCGTTAGCGCTGCTACTTATGTCAACCGCTCAAACGGTGGGCATGTTGGTACTGGGCTGGGCACTGATGCAGGCAGCTGGCAATGCAGCCTTAGCCGCGATTTTTGCAGCCATCCCAGACAAAGTACCGGTGGAACAACGTGGCCTTGTCGGTGGAATGGTGGCGTTGGGACAAACCTGTGGCTCACTTATTGGTGCGGTCATTGGCATGTTTGCGGCCTCAGATCTGGTGTTCGGCTATGCGATTGTTGCAACGGCTGTAGCCATTTGTGCGATTCCGTTTGTCTTGCTGCGACAAGATGTTCCGCTTCCAAAGGGTGCGTTAGAACCGCTAAAGCTCATGGAATTCGTCAAGAGCTTCTGGATCAGTCCGATGCAGCACACAGATTTCGGGTGGGCCTGGCTTTCCCGTTTCTTGCTGTATTTGGGAAGCCAGCTGTGTTTGGTTTACCTGCTCTTTTTCTTGCAGGACAAGTTGCACCACCCAGAACCCGCCACTGGCGTGCTGGTCCTGACGGCGACCTACGCCTTCTGCGTGATTTTCTCCTCGGTGATTGCCGGGCGACTCTCTGACCGGGATGGAAAACGTAAGAAATACGTGATCATCTCCTCGGTCATTGTGGCTGGCGCTGCATTGACCCTGGCCTTTGCGACTACCTTCACCACCGCGATCTTCGCTGCCGTGTTTCTCGGGGTTGGTTTTGGCGCTTACCTCGCCGTCGACTTTGCCTTGCTTACACAGGTACTGCCGTTCGAGGATTCTCGCGGTAAAGACCTGGGAATGATCAATATTGCGAACTCGCTGCCACAAGTGTTTGCCCCACTTATTGCTTGGATTTCGGTGACCTGGCTAGGCGGTTATTCAACGTTATTCATGTGTTCTGCAGTGATCAGCCTGCTTGGTGCCGCGCTGGTCTTGAAAATCAAAAGCGTTCCGTAGCCAGTAATGACAATAAATTGGTTGGTAAATGAGGCACCTTTTATGGTGACTTTTACTTTCTTCTTCATTGGAGCATTGTTGCGTGGCAACGCGACCTACTGGGCGGGCAGGGCTGTGGCGCGCGGAGTTGAGAATACCCGGTATCAAAAGATCTTGCACGGGGCCATGTATCAGCGTGCACAACGATTCATCGCTCGGTGGGGAATGCTGGCAGTCCCATTGTGCTTTCTTACCATCGGTATTCAATCCGCCGTGAATGCAACCGCAGGGGTGAGTCGAATGCCATTACGACGTTATCTTCCCGCGGTCACTGTGGGAGCTCTAGCTTGGGCCCTGATATACACGACCATTGGTATGGCGATATTTTATGCTTGGCTCTCACTGGAGTGGCCCTACCTTGTGGGAGGCGTTCTACTCATCGCCGTCATTGTTATTCTGGTTTTTCGATTACGGCAGAGTAAGTCTTCGGCGGAGAAGTCAGACGAGACTTAAATTTACTATGCTGTAGTTCTATCGCGCGGGAATCCCGCGAGTTTTTCAGAGTCAAAAGATGTAGCAGTGAAAGCCGGTGCCACTTAATGCTGAACAATCCTGCCTCCGGCGAAAAGCGCACGGCGCAACTCGACGAGTTAGACCGTCGTCTGTTGTCCCTGCTTTCAGAGAACTCGCGGCGAACCAATAACTCGTTGGCTGAGGAATTAGGCATTGCGGCTTCTACATGTCTGGCTCGACTGAACGCTTTGCGCGACTCGGGGGTTATTTCACGATTTACCATTGAGGTGAACCCTCAAGTCCTAGGACGTGAGCTCGAAGCATTGATCTTCGTAAAAATCCGGCCAGGTGCAAGGCATCTGATGTCTACCTTCGCCTCGGATATGCGGTCAAAGCCCGGGGTGCAGCAGTTATTTTTCCTGGGCGGAGCAGACGACTTCGTGTTACATATCGCCGTCCGTAATTCAGCCGACGTCCGACAGTTTGTTCTGGATAACCTGTCAGCTAACCCTGCGGTGGCGACCACTCAAACATCCCTAGTCTTCGAACATAGCCACGGAACTGACGAGTACTAGTCCCCGGGCTCGATCAAATTATATGTATCTCGTCCCGTCATTCCGGTCGTCGAATTTCAGCTGACCACCTGCGAATTCGTATTCTCTCACTAAAAGTATTTGAACTATTCGAATAAAAATGCTAAGATCAATGTTCTCTTCTGAGGCGAGATGTGATGAGGTCCTGAACGACTAGGGCCCTACGTTAACTACGACGGATCACCTTTCCGGTTGAGATTTGAGGAGGATGAGAAGGCAATGGGTATTGAAGTTACTCTACTAACCGCACTGGTCACCCTTACGATATTGGCAGGTGCCAGTATCTATCTGGTTGCGAAGTATCGTCGGACGCATGCGACGCAGATTCGCGAATCGCTAATGCGGCAGGCAAGAAAGTACGCAGTTACGTCTCCGGATGAGCTGACGAACCATGACTTGGCAGTAGCAATTCACGATGCTAAACGTGAAAGTAAACAAAGGCAGATGAAAGTCGCATAGCTCTTTAGCTCTAGTGCAGCATGATGAGGGTCGAAGGAATCGTAAGGTTCTTTCGGTCCTCATTTTGCATTTGGTTTCGTAGCGCCGAGTAGGCATTGAGTGTTGTGTTGTGTGGTGTGACTCGCCATGAAAGTAGCCAAAACCCCGCCAGTAACTAAAGGGTGAATAACATTCCATAATAGTTTTCATAAAATGACACAGGTCACCTTTCTTATCGAATTCTAATGGAATTGATGCCGATTCAATCACAGTCTCCTGTGACCTTGTGAACGAATAAGGGGGTTCTGTATTAAAGAGAAAACTTTATGGGCTTTACTGGAATTACAGTGTTATTGAAACTTTAGGAGAAAACAATGGGTGCGATCCCTCTTGGTGAAGACATACTCTTGGCCCGCCATGGTGAGAGTATTGTCAAATTCCGCCAGGATCGCAAGAACCGTTCGACGGTAGCCTACCTGCGTGGTGGCGAAATGGATTCGGCGTCCAACATAATCTCGGCGAGCGTTCTCAGCAGCTCGATGCGCACCCCTGTCCAGGCAATCAGCCAGGGAGCGGTGGCCTACCTTAACAACGAATCCTCTGTTAGCCGCCAAGAAGTTCGCTCACTGGTCAAGGTGTCCCTCGGATTCAGTGCAGTGATGGGGATTGTCTTTGGCGGACTGCTTCTAGCCCTGTACAAGGTCGGTGGCAACGAAGCGATTGCCTCCCTTTCAAGCATGGGTGCAACACTGTAGGTTCTCAAATTATCTGACAACAAGGGCGAAACCATCTGGTTTCGCCCTTGTTGCATATGGAGAACCAGATTCCTTATAGGTGAGCACTTTGAAGGCAGGCTGACAAGTCTCGCAATTTAAGTTTTCTGGGCATAGGATGGCGATAATCCTAGGGATTGGAGCCCAACATGCGTTTCGTCATGGAAGTAAATTTTGACTCCGAGAGTATGCAACTCAAGCCGCTGGAAGAGCTGCAGAAAATTCTCTCGGATTGGTCTAAAAATATCGCGCTTTACCCTCTTGAAGCCGGTGCGCAGGAAGATATCCTCGACGCCGAAGGCGAAGAGGTTGGCGAGTGGGCGCTGCTAGAGGACTAATCCCGTTTCTTAGAGAAACGACCAATCAAATAACCAATGAATAAGGTTATGCTGAGCACCGCCCAGAGCGGGGCGCTGGTATGAAATATCAGTAGCTCCACTCGAACATAATTCAGGTTCTGCAAGATAAATATTAATGCGATAATTCCCAGAACAATTGCTGTCCATTGTTTGGCAGAAAGCCGGCGGTTTCCTGTAGGGCGTGATTCCTGGATCATGTGAGGTCTCGCGATGCTAGTAGTCCGGTCACTAGGGCGCGTAGTCCGCGTCCAAAAGAGTCGTCACTGGTGTTGATCCCGGTTGCGCGTTGCGCCGCCACTGCCTGAGTGAAGTGCGGGGTCGCCTCGCGGTGATTGCTGGTGTCAAAGATGTCGTGCGGTGCGCCGGTGTCCATTGCCGATCCGAAGATGAAGGACTCCAGGGCCACGATTGTGGGAATTACTTCGGCTTCGGCCAGGCCATGGGTTTTCAGCGTTTCCGCCACTTGCTCGTACATTGCTATGGTGCGCGGGGGAATTAGATACCGGTAGCACTGCGATGATCGGAATCAGCGGGATGTGCAACGCAAAAACGTTTCGGTAGCTCGTCGCCCATTGGATCAGCGCGTCGTGAATCTCAAGTTTCCCAAAAGCAGAGGTGTCAACCTGGGTCATGACCAGTTCCTGGATCCATTGCAGTAGGTCATGTTTGGAATCGACATGGTTGTAGAGCGCCGAAGGGGATACCCCTAAAGACCGCGCGAGTTGCTGCATGGTCAATGCATCGTAACCATCTTGGGAGACTAGGCTCAGCGCGTGCTCGGTAATGCGATCCCGATTGAGTATGGCGGTGCGTGGCCTGCCGGCCCGTCGAGGACTCACGGTACTCATTCCAATTTCCCCCTGACGTGGCATGCTTCACAAGAGCATCTTCGTACCCTATGCTATACGCAGAGGTAAATGAACCAAATTCATTTAGTGCCGGAGGGGATTATTGTGAAACAGATTGAACGAGACGTTGTCATTATCGGGGCTGGCCCATCGGGTCTCACCGCCGCCTATGAACTGAAAAAGTGTGGGAAAACGGTGGCAGTTCTAGAAGCCCGCGACCGTGTCGGCGGACGTACCTGGAGCGAAGAAATGGAAGGGGCGACCATTGAAATTGGCGGGCAGTGGATTAGCCCGGACCAAACCGGCCTGTACTCGCTAATCAATGAACTAGGCATTGAAACCTTCGAGCGTTACAAGGAAGGCAAAAGCCTGTACCGCACCGCGCAGGGTGAAACCATTGCCTACGAAGGTGAAGATTTCCCCGTTGCACCTGGCACCGTGGCCGAGATGAACAAGCTCGTCCAGGTGATGAATGACCTCGCAGCACAAATGAATCCGGACAAGCCGTGGGACCACCCACAGGCTAAAGAACTGGATATGATCTCCTTCCATCATTTCCTGCGCGAGCACAGCACCGACGAACTTGCCTGCGATAACGTGGGTCTATTTATCGCCGGCGGCATGCTGACCAAACCCGCCCATACCTTCTCGGCGCTCCAAGCGGTGCTCATGGCTTCCTCGGCTGGGTCCTTCGACAATCTTGTAGACGAAGACTTCATTCTTGACCGCCGTATCGTTGGCACCATGCAGGGCGTCTCCAAGACGGTGGCCGAACGCCTGGGCGATGACGTGTACCTGGAAAATCCGGTACTTAAACTTGAATGGTCCGAAGATGGCGTGATCGCTCACGGCGCGACGGTGAGTGTCAAGGCAAAAAAAGCCGTGATTGCGGTTCCGCCGAACCTGTATTCACGTATCAGCTACGTTCCTGCGCTTCCACGCAAGCAACTGATCACCCACCAGCACCAGTCCATGGGATTGGTCATCAAGGTTCACGCAGTTTACGAGACACCTTTCTGGCGTGAAGCGGGACTTTCCGGGACCTGCTTCGGACCTAACTCGGTGGTCCAGGAGCTCTACGACAACACCTACACCGGAGAAAGCACCGGCACACTGGTCGGATTTATCTCCGATGTTGATGCTGACGCCATGTGGGAGCTAGGCGAAGAAGAACGCAAATCGCAGATCTTGCAGGGAATTGCCGACTTCCTCGGAGACAAAGCTTTGGAACCTAAGGTCTTCTATCTCTCTGATTTTGGGGCCGAAGAATGGACCCGAGGCGCTTACGCCACCAGCTACGACCTTGGTGGACTGTCCCGTTTCGGGTCAGTCCAGAACGACAATGTAGGACCGCTGTACTTCTCATCATCAGATCTTGCCGGTGAGGGCTACCAGCATGTGGATGGTGCGGTACGCATGGGACGCCGTAGCGCTGCTCGAATCATTGCGCAGCTAGAGGGTAGCAGCTATGACGAAAGCTATGACGGTGTTGCTCCATTAGATAAGGTCAACGCCTAACCATGAACCTGCTTGTTGGATACACCGCAGATCAGCGCGGTGCCGAAGCACTGGAGCTGGCGGCGGCTCTAGTGCAGGGAACCGCAACGCCTAGCCTGACCATAGGTATCGTGGTTCCTGCAACGACACCCTTTAGCGCCATCTACCCCGGTGGTGACCATGGGTTCAACTCTATTCTCTCGGCCAAAGTTGATGAGTGGGCAGTGACCGCGCTAGCCCAAGTTCCTCAAGGAGTCAGCGCCAAAGTGGTGGCTCGCTCCGTATCGTCGGTCGCCGAAGGGCTGATTGAGCTAGCCGACGAGGTTGGCGCACATGGCATCGTCTTAGGTGGGCGTAAAAGACACCGTGCCGGGTTTTTCATGCCCGGCGCGGTGGCAAATGCACTCTTGCACGCCTCACCTGTTCCGGTTTTCATGTCCAGTCCGCAGGCTCTTGCCTCGTTGCGCGCAGCGAATGGACAAATCACCCGAATGACAGCATTCGTCGGAGACCGTCCGGGAGCGCGCGAGGTCATTGCCAGTGCGGCCAGGTTCGCCACGATCCGTAAGGTTGCACTGCGCGTCGCAACCCTCGTAGCCGATAGCGACGTGTCGGATCCTGCCACCGAGCTTGATCCACACCTGGTGCGTACCAAGGCCTTCCTCACGGAGCTGACCCAGTCCATGGGGCTGCGCGCAAGTGTCGAAGTAATTTCACGTCAAAGCCTGGATGAAGCCATTGATTCGCTGGCATGGGAAGCCGGAGAAATAGCAATTCTGGGCTCTTCCAGATTGGCTGCTAACCGTCGTCTCTTTGTCGGAGCCAACGCCCAACGAATCCTAGGTAAGTTGCACGTGCCCATGGCAGTGATACCGAACTAGAACCATCGCGCGGGGACTCCCCGTTTTCTTGGCGGCCGCAGAAGTCTGCCGGGAATAAACCCAGAAGGTTAACACTATGTCGCAAGAACTGAGGCAGGAAACTGCCGAACAACCCGAGAGTGGTCTGCACTCCAAAGGTTTGTCCACCGGCACCGTAGGAGTAGTCGGACTAGTAGTCATCGGTATCTCCTGCATTGCCCCGGCCTACACCTTGACCGCCGGACTTGGCGCCACCGTGGCAGTGGTTGGTACGAGCCTTCCGGCGATTTTGCTAGCCGGTTTCATTCCGATGCTGCTGGTCGCTTTGGGCTACCGTGAGCTAAACAACGCGATGCCGGATTCTGGAACCTCATTTACCTGGGCTACCCGCGCCTTCGGGCCGATGATCGGTTGGATGGGCGGTTGGGGGCTTATCGCAGCCACCGTGATCGTCTTATCCAACCTTGCAGCAGTGGCGGTGGACTTCTTCTATATCCTCCTTGCCCAGCTCACTGGAAACCAGGCAATCGCCGACTTGACTAAAAACCTGTGGGTCAACATTCCCACCACGTTGGTCTTCATCGCGGCGGCCGCCTACATTTCCTATCGGGGGCTCAACGCCACCAAGGTGTTCCAGTACGTACTGGTTGGTTTCCAAGTGGCGGTCTTGCTGCTCTTCGCGATCATGGCGTTCACCAGTAGCACCCCCTTTGACCGGACACCTATTAGCTTTGACATGTTCAACCCGGCCTCAGTGGATTCATTCGGCGCCTTCGCCGCGGGTATTTCGCTGTCTATCTTTGTTTTCTGGGGCTGGGATGTCACGCTGACCATGAACGAAGAAACCACTGACCCGGCCAAGGTTCCCGGACGTGGTGCAACGTGGACGGTACTCGTCATCATCGCGTTGTACCTGGCAGTATCTTTGGGCGTCCTATACTGGGCCGGAGTAGGCCAAACCGGACTCGGCGCGGGTAACGAGGCAAACCAGGAATCAATCTTCGCGGTGCTCTCCGGACCTATCATGGGTCCTCTAGCTATTCTGATGTCGCTGGCAATTCTTTCCTCTTCGGCGGCTTCGCTGCAGTCGACCATGGTTTCTCCGGCGCGTACCTTGCTGGCCATGGGGTACTACAAGGCGTTGCCACCGAGCTTCGCAAAAATTTCCCCACGCTTCATGTCACCTTCGGTTGCCACGGTAGTCTCGGCAGCAGCCGCTGCGGTGTTCTACGTGGTGACCCGGTTGATCTCTGAGAATGCCTTGTGGGACACCATCACTGCGTTGGGACTGATGATCTGCTTCTACTACGGGATTACCGCACTTGCCTGCGTCTGGTATTTCCGCTCTGAGCTGTTTGCCAGCGTCCGGAATTTCTTCTTCAAGTTCCTTGCACCGCTCATCGGCGGTGTAGTGCTGCTGGTGATGTTCTTCAGCACCGCCGTCGAATCCATGAATCCCGACTATGGTTCAGGATCCGCGATTGGTTCCGTGGGCATGGTCTTCATTCTGGGGGTGGGTGTTCTGCTACTCGGTGTCGCAATCATGCTGTACACCAAATGGAGGCATCCAGCCTTCTTCAGAGGAGAAACCATTAAGACCAGATAGCCAGTAACCCTGGCTGCGCTCAACAATTGTTATTGAACCACCCACTAATGCTCAGTGGGTGGTTCAATATGTTCATGGCTACTTCGGTTCTTTTTATCTGTTCTCGCAATGCAGGCAAGTCGCAAATGGCTGCAGCCTTGATGGACCTCGTTTCAAACGGCAAGGTGACCAGCTATTCGGCCGGGACAAATCCTGGCGCCGTGATTAATCACGAGGCTGCTGAATCGCTGGCCGAGGCCGGCGCAGACATGTCCTCAGGTATTCCCAAGAGCATTGACCCTGCACTATTGGACCAGGTGGACCGCGTAGTTATTCTGGGCAGCGAAGCGAATCCCAATATTAAGGAAAGTATTCCCACAGAACGCTGGGTCACCTATGAGCCAAGCGAGGATGGTGTGACGGGCGCCGAACGGATGAACCTAATCCGTGATGAAATCGCCGAGCGCGTACGCGAACTGTACCGCGAACTGGAGAAATAAGATCATCCTCAGTAAAACGAAGCAGAGCACTGCCTCGTGGTGGCTTCCGGGAATCTGCCTGATTCTCACCGGATGGTGCGCTAACCAGTATGTTTCACTCATTAGCTGGTATCAACAGCACCGTGAGCTAAGCGAATTTGAAGCAATGCTGGTGATGGGCAGTTATCTGCTCGGTATGATTCCGACGCTACTGCTGGGTGGGCCGCTAGCCGACAAATTCGGCCGCAAGCCTTTCACCCTCCTGGCCTTGAGCGCCTCCACGCTCGGCTCGCTCAGCATGATATTCGGGGTAGTTCACGACTCTGGGTTATATGCCGGACGAGTGTTCACCGGAATGGGCATGGGACTAGCCATGGTGGCGGTGACCAGCTGGGTTAAGGTGCTCAGCGTGGGACCTGCAGGAGCAACCCGAGCGGCGCTGTGCACCTCGGCAGGGTTTGCCATTGGCCCAATGATCTCCGGAACTATTGTGGGCGCGAGCGCCAGTCCGGAACTCGCCTATGGAATTCACGCCGTGGCTGCGCTCTCGTGGTTATTGCTTATTACCACGGTCAAGGAAGAAAAGCCGGTTCTGGGCAGTACGTCTGGAACTGCGACCACACCCGAGAACCTCAAACGTTTTAAACTCGTGGTGCTTCCCGCAGCACCCTGGGTGTTCGGGCTAGCGGCTAGTGGTTTTGCTATCGTTCCCGCTTTGAGCTCGGCAGCAGGTCAGTCATCGTTGTTTTTCACTACTGCCGCGGTAGTGATCACTATGGGGATGGGCGTGCTGGTCCAGCCCGTGGCCAAGCGCTATAACGACACCAGCAAGGTCAACGTATTGATGGCTGGGCTGCTTCTCTCGGTGTTGGCGTTCGCATTGATGATCCTGGTGTATCTCAGCGGATCTGAAGCGCTGGGCTATGTAGCCTTCATCGTTTCGGGTTCGGCCAACGGCGTGTTGCTGGTCGCCGGGCTGAGCCAGGTACTTGACCTTGCAGGGCCTGGGGAAATCGGAAAACTTACCGGCCGGTTTTATGCCGTGTGCTTTATCGGATTTAGCTTCCCGACGCTCTTTGCCATGTGGCGGCCGTTTGCGGATCCCCTCTGGTTTATCGCGCTACTTATCGGGTTTTGCCTGTTGAGCATGGTTTGCGTCTATGCGGCCCGTAAGCATCTGCCGGCACGAACCTTAGATCTGGTGCAAGGCTAGAAACTAGTTCTTGGTTCCGCTCAGCTTCGACAGCAATGCAGTGGTGCGGTAGGGGATAACATCACGCAGAATCATTGAGGTTGAGGTGCGGGTGATCCCAGGGCATAAACGGATTTCTTCAGAGACCCGGTACAGGTCATCTGGATCGGTAGCCGAGACACGAATCAGCAGATCGGTTTCCCCCGCAGGAGCAACGCATTCTAAAACTTCTGGGATGCGACGCAACGCCTCGATGGCCTCATTGAGGCTCGACTGGTTCAACTCGGCGCTCACAAACGCGCTGACTCCGCGGCCCATAGAACTTGGCAGGATACGGGCGGTGTTCGGGCGCAAAGCACCGGAATGTGCCAGACGTTCAAGACGCGTCTGCACTGTTCCGCGCGCCAAGCCCAGCTGCTGAGCGAGCATCATGATCGGTACACGCGGATCGTTATCTAAAGCCAACAGAATTCGGCGGTCGGTCTCATCGAGCTGATACGTTTCCGAATTCATGTGGAGATTCTCCTGTGCTGCCATGTGGGGTGGTCCGCGGCCTAGGTGCCTTCATAGGATTTTAGTCAAAATGACCAGCCATGCCCAACTGTGTTGCACGGTCTGACCGGTTTTGTTGCGTCTAACCCATTATGTGCCATGGCTTGGCTTGCGTCGAATCACAAAGCATTACTTATGAAGAACTTATCCGGTTTCATACCAAATGGTTCTAAATCGCAGTAACCTTTCAGATATGAGGTTTTTGAGATTAGAGGACGTTGCCGAGGAATTGAACGTAAAGCTTCCCCAGGTTCGTGCGCTGGTGAAAAGCGGTGAGCTTCCTGCAATTCAAATTGGTGGCCGTGGCATGTGGCGGGTGGAGCGGGTAGAACTGGAGAACTACATTCAGCATCGATATGCCCAAGCCCGTGAGGAAGTCACCGGAGATCTGGACTGACCTAAGATGCCGGTTAGCAAGTAGAGAATCCGGAACTTGTGTAGTTTTAGATTGAATGCCGATTTCGGCACTGCCAGCACCCGCACCAGGAGCGGAATTGTCACCGACCATTACCCAACGTCGTTGGGCCCTGTACACACTCTTTTTCCTACCGGGCTTGAGCATGGCCTCATGGGTGACGCGCACCCCAGCCATTAGAGACCTGCTGGAAGCCACCCCGGCGAAGATGGGCCTCGTGCTCTTCGGCATATCGGTCGGTTCCATGCTCGGCATCATCTTCTCCGGAAAACTTGTTGCACGTTTTGCCGCGCGTCCAGTTATCCGTACCGGCTCTGCAGCGGTGATCGCCTCGATGCCGTTCATTGGGATTAGCGCCCACTTCCAACTTGAATGGTGTGTGGCCGCTGGGCTGTTTCTCTTCGGTGCCGGCATGGGGAGCGCAGAAGTTGGAATGAATGTAGAAGGCGCCGAGATTGAACGACTCACCAAGAAGCCTTTCCTGGCGAGTCTTCACGGATTCTTCTCCCTTGGCACGGTCATTGGCGCCAGTGCCGGAATTTTTTTCACTTCAATCGCTTTTCCAGTGCTCTGGCATTTGGTGCTCAGCGGGCTTCTGTCGCTAGCACTATTTCTATACGTCATCCGCTACCTTCCCCAAGGCACAGGGAAAATTCATAGATCACGATCCGCAGAAACCGTATCGCCGAGCGCAGCCAAACTCTGGACGGACCCACGCTTGCTGTTGATTGGCTTTATAGTTTTGGCGATGGCGCTCGCCGAAGGATCAGCAAATGACTGGCTGCCGCTGGTGATGGTTGACGGGCACGGTTTTGATCCTGCTGCGGGGTCATTGATTTTCACCGGATTCGCGCTGGCGATGACTGTCGGGCGTTTCTGTGGCGGCTGGTTTATTGGGCGGTTTGGCGCAAGTAGAACTTTTGCTGTCAGTGCTTTTCTTGGAGCACTCGGGCTTTCGGGTGTCATCTTCCTCAACAACCCAGTCCTTGCCGGCGCCTGCGTCATGCTCTGGGGACTGGGTACTTCGTTGGCTTTTCCATTGGCAATCTCCGCGGCTGGAGCCTCCGGAGCAGATCCTGCGGGGCGCGTTGCCGTGGCCGCCACCATCGGATATATCGCTTTCTTAGTCGGTCCACCGCTCCTGGGATTTATCGGGAATGAATTTGGGCTACGGCAGGCGCTGCTCCTTCCCCTTGGATTTGTCATTGTCGCAATATTTTTCTCTTCGGCAGTTGGCGAAAGAAAAATCAAACTTGAACGGGTCCCTGATGAGCAGGAACTCGACAGTGATCCACGACACTAATTTCAGTGTACTTTGCAAAATGTAGGCTTTAGACGCGACTGCTCCGATTGAATTGTTCATATTGCCCAATGCACTCTCTGCCTGTTGCGCACACTGACTGGTTCGGTGTTTACTGAACTCAGTTGAAGTCATCGGGCTACCGCCTTGTATGACTTGCGCCGATCACCGGAAAGATCATCATGTCTTTCCGGTTGGTTTTAGACACGGGACAAAGATACCGTTCTTGGGCATCGAAGGGTCAGACCAAGGGATCCGTAAGCGTTCGCTCCAGCTCTGGAGAAGCGCTTACGGATCCTTTTGACTTTAATCGCGGAGAAAATCTTGAAGCATTAGATACCCTTACGTGTTCGATGAGCTGTGAAACGGCCTCGGAGGTCCTAGGAACGATAGCCCGGCTCTGACAGAATGAGCGCGTGGGAGCACACACGTTAAGTATGAGAAACAGCCGTCAATTCTGGCGCCCCTGGTGGGCACAGATCATTGCCGGGCTAATTATTGTCCTGCTCGCGGTTGGTCCGTGGCTGTGGCTTTGGCTGGGGCAACGAGAGCAAACAATGCTGCCGACGTCGAAGAGCGACGCGGCGGGGTTGATAATCATCTTCGCAATCATCGCCTTGCTTGGTGGTTGGTTTACGCGAGTAATGGGCCGGCGAAGTACGAGCTTCGCAATCCTGACCGATATTGGTGTGCTTCTAGCACTGGTTGGACTCGTTTTTCAGTGGATCTGGGGCGATGCACCGGAAATTTTCCAAGGCAAAGTCAGCGACCAACTCCAAGCTCAGTTCTGGGCCCTGGGCGTAGTATTCGTAGTCAGCCAAGTGCTGTATTTTTTGATCGCCAAATTGCAGCTGAGTATCGTGGCACTACTGGTAGCCGCGCTCGTTCTTAATGTGGGCCAATGGCTGCAGATGGTGGCGACCTATACTCCCTTGGAACCGGAGATCTACTCCTCCTTGATCTACGTTGGAGCATTGATACTCGGGTTGGTGTTGGGGTTCCTCGGATTCCTGCAGATCTGGCATCTGGTCGTTTGGGTTATTTCATTAGTTATCCAGTGGGTCATGCCAGCGGTAATCTCCGCGGTTGTTGCGCTGCTGGAAAATCCGGCGGGTTCCGTCGGCGCTTCATTGGTCAAGTTTGGTGAGCTGAGTCAAGATGCCATCGGGCAAACCGATTGGCTCATACCGTCCTTGGTGACCCTAGCAGTAGCCATGTTGGTGAGCGTTACTCTGCTAATTGTCCGTAAGGCCAAACGACGCTCGTAGTAGTTCGGTGAAGCGCAAAGGCCGCAGAGCGTCCAAGAGCCGCAATCTCTGAGATACTCGGATGAGACCGGGGTCTGGAAACCTGGCATCACCTGATGTAAAGGAATGTTCGTGGTGGACAATAACGATACTAAGGACGCAAGCAATCTGCTGGCGCAGGAACTTGGCGATTTGGAGCAGGCGAATCCGATAAAGCCCGGAGGATATTCTGCCAAACGTCTCAGCGCGGGCTCGGGAGCTACCCTGGTGCAGATTGCGTTTGACGCAGATGTTGAGCTCGCCGAACATCAAGCTGGCACGCCAATTATTGTGCAGGTGCTTGATGGGGAAGTCGATTTCAGTGTGGGCGATGAAACCCACCACCTCAGCTACGGGGGGATTGTTCGACTTGAGGCCGGAGTAACCCATGCCGTCTATGCGGAGAAACCAGCCCGAATACTCATTACCTTCATCAACGTCTAAAAATGATTTCTCAGCTCAGTGCCACGTTGAAAATCTCCGCACTGAGTTCTTGAATCGGCAGAGGCTTCGAAGCGGCAAGGGAAGCTACATGAGTTGATGGCACAGGGATCCGGCGAAGGCTGTATCCGGCCAGATGTCGAGGGCTGGCCCACTTATTGAGGCGGGTGGCTCTCATCACGGAAGCCGAGAGGACCTGGACCGTAGAAGGTTCGCGTCTTAATCCTGCGCCATCCGCCTTGAGCAGTGCTTCTTTGGCAGTCCATGCCAAGAGCCTTATATAGTCCGGGCTCTTGTCCCGGTGCACCCGTTTGAGTTCATTAGACGTTAGTGCGAGTTGGTCAAAGCCGGGAAAGACCCCCGGCGGACTGAGTGAGGTTCCGCGTTCAATATCAACGCCAAGAAGTAAGCCTTTAGGAGCCACGGCAGCAATGACTAGTTCTCTAGTTCTGGAGGACGAGATTGCGTGCTGTGGCGTTGTTGGTTTGCCATGGCTGCTGGAATTGCAGGAGATGCAATGCCGTGAAATGTCTACGGCCGACGCTTGATCAAGCTCTCCGTACGTGAGGTAGGAGAGCAATAACCGTAATAGCGTTCGAGAACCGATAAACGCTTCGCGATCCTCCCGATGGGCGAAGTCTTCGGCCCGGCTGGCTTCAGCACCGAGGATTTTCTCCGGGCCGCCAAATTTTTGGGCCGCCAACTGTACTTGTCCAGGCGAGGCTACAGCGTAGAAAATCTGCGAGTCAGAGCGGGCGCGGGTCATGCTGTCCAGACTACGTCGTAGAGTTCCAGGTACTAAAATTGGGATCTGCTAAGTCTAGTAGACCCCAATTTGTACTGACTAATGTTGCGCGTCCAAGCCGGCCAGCTCGGACTCGGTTTCCGCTGTTCCACGGTTGAAGCTCATCGAATTGAGCACCGCATCAATGGTGCGCGGCCCATCTTGGTGCAGGCTGGCGCCGGCAACAAATCGGTCAGGGCGCAGCAGAATCATCGGGGTTGGGCGGTCGTCAAACCACTTCTTTAACCGTCCGGTCACGTCTGAAACTACCAGAGTCTGCGGATTCATATCGCGTTTGGCCCACTTGTATTGGGTTTCTGGGACCACCGCAACGAGCTTCGCGCCGAGTGCTTTCAAATCATTGATTGTTTTGGCGGGAAGGACGTCAATTGGATCATTGCCCCAGACGATGAGTGTCCACCAGTTACCGATGACGTCATCGAGTTTGCTGACACCCAGCTCATCGGTACGTACATTGGGCTGAATGAACTGCACACCTACCGGAGAGACCCGGGAGTTCGCCGTGGTCACTGGGATGAGTTTGCTGCTCAAAATTCCGTTGGCAGTGCCTGACTGACCGGTGGTGGGATCCGCTAATACGCCCACGGTGTAGCGAGGCATTGGTTTGAATCGCATATCTGCAAAATAGCTCTTCACCGAGGGGAAAAGATTGAGTACGCTGGCTGCGGTATCTCGCAGAATCACTCCGGCTGGATTGGTCATCTTAATGACGTTGCCCATGGTCAACGAAAGATCCACCATTGCCTTAGCGTGTTGTTTACGCTCGGAGGTGTAGGTGTCCAGCAGCTCATCCCCGGCTTGTCCCGAGAGGATTGAAGTGAGTTTCCATCCGAGGTTTGTTGCATCGCGCATGCCTGAATTCCATCCCTGGCCCATCCAGACAGGCATTAGATGCGCGGCGTCGCCCGCGATAAGTTGGCGTCCCTTACGGAAGTTTCCTGCCACGCGGGCGTGGTGGGTGAATACGCGGCGGCGAATGTATTCGAGGTTTGCCGGGTCCGGAACGTGATCTGCCAGCATGCGATTCACGAACTCTGGATCGGTGGCCATTTCTTCGGTCTCACCATCGAGCAGCATGAACTCCCAGCGGCGTACCGCGTGGGGTAGCCCGATGGATACGTAAGGGCGTACCGGGTCGGCGCCGAGGAACACGTTCGGAGTGCCCAGTGGATCATTGCTGACATCCACTACCAGCCAGCGGGTGGAGGGGGATTCTCCTTCAAAGCTGACGTTCAAACGTTTGCGGGTAGGGGACTTACCGCCTTCGCAACCCACGATGTATTTTGCCTCAAAGGTCCGCTCAGTTTCTCCGCCGTTTTTGCCGCTGACCTTGACCCGTGTGGTCACAGAATCGGCAGTTTCGGTGACGTCGAGTACTTCGTGGCCGAAAAGTACCTGAACATTTTCGAAGCGTGCAAGGCCGTCGTAGAGCACCCGGTCAACTTCGGGCTGGATGAAACCGTGCTTGCGTTCCCATCCGAATTCATCGGTTTGCGGGTTATTGATCAAGATGGTTTTGCCGCGTCCATTGACTAGACGCATGATGTGCTGCGGTGTGGTGTGCGGACGGACCTCGTCTACCAGCCCGACGGTCTGAATGGTCCGTAGCGACTCATCGTCGAGTCCCACTCCGCGTGGGTAATCGATGAGGGTGTCGCGCGCTTCAAGGACGGTGACCGTGCGGCCATACATCCCTAAGATGTTGGCGAGCATCAGACCTGTTGGCCCTGCGCCGACGATAAGGACTTCGCTGGTAGTCGTTGAAGACATCTAACCCTCACTTATTTGTGTAAATAACGCACATATGTGAACTGCATGTGCACTTAACCTGTGGTTCATCACACCATGAGATGTGTCCTGGATCAAAGAGAGCGTTCTGCATGCCGGAACGTTTTGCGCAAAGGAATGCTGGACCGGCTAAGTGTTCAACTCATCCAGCAGACGCCCCGCGACTAATTTCAGCGGCTCGATGCAGTCGATTGCGGATTGTTCATGGAGGGTGATGACGTTCAGGCACGCGGTCGGCCGATTTCCAGCCCCTGGAAGTGGGATTGCCAGACCATGCATATTTGGTTCCACCTCCCCAAAGGTCTGCGCGAAACCACGTTCTCGCACCGACCGCACTTGCTCGGTATCATGGGCCGATGCTGGCTCTGCTGCCAAAAGCGCTAGTCCCGCCGCGCCACTGGTAACCGGATGCTTCGAGCCTTCAGAGAACGCAACATGGTAGGTGCCCGCGCGCGGGGAGACCACCGCGAGGGACACCGCGCGATTGCCTTCGCGTACTAGCAACGCAACCGTCACGCCAAGGGAGTCTGCGGCACTGCGTAGATGAGATGATGCGACATTGCGTAAATGCTGGTGTCCAGCCGCGGCCAAGGACAGCAAGCCGGCCGCCCCACGATATCGGTTGTCTTCGCCGCGGTGTAGTAATTCAGCTTCGCAGAGGGTGTTTAAGATTCGGTAGGCGACAGTGCGGTGAACCTTTGCATGCTGCGCGACTTCCGTTGCGCTCAATCCGTCTTGTGTGTCGACAACCTGGCGCAAAATTGTCAGGCCACGGGCGAGGGTCTGGGACCCCGTAGTCCGGGAAACGGAAGGGGCAGTGCTCGTATTCATATGTAGATAGTGCCATAAGTAGTGCGTTATTTGCTCTGCGGTGTTTCGAGGTGCGGCACATGGCGGCTAATCTCGGAGATGTTTTGAACTAACGTTCGAAGTCGTAGAGGCAGTCACTCGGTAGTCAACGGCACCTGCCGTGTTGAGTCGAGTAAAGGTTGACAGTCCGAATACCCACTAGAAGCATCTGAAAACGACGTTGGACTGCTACCTACCAAGAACTCCTGCAACCATTTCGTGGAAAGACTGACAAAAGCCGGGTGGATCATGATGATCAACCCGGCTTTCGCTGTACTGCAAAAGATCTTTACTTTGCTGCTGCCAGCTGCACGGCAACGTCGACAATCATGTCTTCCTGACCGCCTACGTAGCCGGCCTTGCCGACCTCTTCAAGGATCTTGTAGGCAGGAACTCCATAACGTTCGGCGGCACGCTCAGCGTGAATCAAGAACGAGGAATAAACACCTGCGTAGCCCTGCATGATCGAGGCACGGTCCATCACCGGCATGCGGGTGATAAATGGCTTCACAATATCTTCGGCGGCACCCATCAGACCCTGGATGTCCACGCCGGTTTTGATATCAAGACGATCAAAGGCCGCCGCAAGGACCTCGGTAGGGGAGTTGCCTGCTCCGGCACCCAATGCCATCAGGGTGCCATCGATCTGCTTCGCTCCGGCACGTACGGCGAACACCGAGTTCGCAACACCAAAGCTCATGTTCTGGTGGCCGTGGAAGCCCACCTGAGCATCATTGCCAAGCTCGGAAACTAATGCCGAGACACGGTCCGAAACATCATCGAGGATCAGGGCGCCAGCCGAGTCAACGACGTAGACGCACTGGCAGCCGGCATCAGCCATGATGCGTGCCTGCTTGGCCAATTCCTCAGGGGAAACCCGGTGGCTGAGCATCAGGAAGCCCACGGTTTCCATGCCCAGCTTACGGGCGTGCTGGAAGTGCTGGATGGAGACATCTGCTTCGGTGCAGTGGGTGGCAATACGAGCCACCGATGCGCCAACTTCATGGGCCTGATTCAGGTCATGGATGGTACCCAGACCTGGGAGCATCAGCACGGCAATTTTTGCCTGCTTGGCTTCATCTACCGCGGCCTTGATCAGGTCCAGTTCCGGGGTCAGCGAGAAGCCGTAGTTGAACGATGAGCCGCCCAGTCCGTCGCCGTGGGTGACCTCGATGACCTCAACACGTGAGTCATCCAGTGCGCGTACTACCGAGCGCACATGCTCTTCGGTGAATTTGTGGCTCATCGCGTGGGAACCATCGCGCAAGGTGGTGTCGGTCAGGCGAATATCAAAGGTGGTGTCCATAGGTGCAGTCATGATGTGCGTGTCCCTAATTCCTAGTTCACCGACGCTGCGGAGCGCGCGGCGTCGATCTTGTCAGAGAGCAGATCCGCGGTGCGGGTAGCTGCGGCGGTGATGATATCCAGGTTGCCTGCGTATTCTGGCAGGTAGTCGGCGGCGCCGGCGACCTGAACCCAGATGCCCACGCGGCCAAAGCCACCCCAGTCTTCGCGCGCTTCCTCAAACTGTGGCTCCATGCGAAGTTCATAACCTGGGACGTAGTCGCGGATGTCGGCGGCGGCCTTGTTGATGGCGGCGCGGATCTTATCCTGAGTTTCGCCGGCCGCGGCTGCCGCGGCAGGAATCATCGCGTAGATAGTATTGCGCATCATCATTGGTGGTTCGACCGGGTTGATGATGATAATTGCCTTGCCACGCTTGGCACCGCCAACTACTTCCAATGCCTTCGCGGTGGTCTCGGTGAACTCGTCCACGTTGGCACGGGTTCCTGGGCCGGCTGACTTCGAAGCGATGGACGCAACGATTTCGGCATACTCAACAGGAACCACCGAGGAGACTGCGGCGACGATTGGGGTGGTGGCCTGTCCGGCGCAGGTGATCATGTTGACGTTCATGGTGTCGGTCAGTGAATCCAGATTCACCACCGGTGCCAGGTACGGACCGACTGCTGCTGGGGTCAGGTCGATGGCGTGAATGCCGGCGGCCTTGTACTTCGGTGCATTGGCCTCATGCGCTTTCGCGGAGGTGCATTCAAAAACAAAGTCAGGCAGTTCGTCCTGAGCGAGCAGCCAGTCCACACCTTCGGCAGAGGTGGTGATGCCCAGACGGGCTGCGCGAGCCAGGCCGTCCGAGGCCGGGTCGACACCAATCATGTATTTGACCTCGACGTTGGTCGAGCGGCGCATAATTTTGAACATCAGATCAGAACCGATGTTTCCGGAACCGACAATGGCGGCTGTTTTCTTGGCCATGGGAGAGCTTCCTTAGCTACAGAGCAAAAATGTGGGTGGGGTAACGCGGGGGCGTTACTAGGAGAAACTGATCTTCAGCGAACCGAGCTCACCAAAATCTGCGGTGGCGGTAGAGTCCTTGACTACCGGCATTGCGCCGGTGAAGGAACCTGACAGGATCAGCTGTCCTGCTTCAAGGGCGACACCCTGCTCACCGAGCACGTTGGCCAGCCAAGCAAGTGGGGCAACCGGATCATTCATCACTGCGCTGCCCTTGCCGGTAGCTACCTTTTCGCCATCGATAATGAGCGAGCATTCAACCTCGGCCAAGTCTTCGATGCGTACATCAAGTGCGGTGGTTCCCACCGCGATGGCGCCGCAGGAAGCGTTGTCTGCCACGGTGTCTACTAGCTTGATATTCCAGTTTTCGACTCGGGAGTCAATGATTTCAATAGCTGCGTAGACCTCGCCGATAGCAGCCGCCGCTTGCTCGCGGGTGACACCGGGACCGGTCAAGGTTTCCTTCAGGACGAAACCGAATTCTGGTTCTACCTTGGGGGAGATGAACGAATCCGCGGGAATCTGGGCGTCTTCGTGGTGAACCATGTCGGCGAAAAAGTAACCGAAGTCCGGTGAATCAACACCGAGCTGCTTCTGCATCGCCAAGGAGGTAAGTCCGACTTTACGTCCGGCCAGAACACGGCCCTTGGCCACATGATGCTGCAACTGCGCATCCTGAATTTGGTAGGCGTCTTCCACCGTCATGTTCAACACGCGGTCACGCAGCGGCGGAACTGGAACTAATGTTTCGGTGGCGACAAGTAGTTCGTCGGCCAAACGCTTGATGAGTTCGCTTCGTGGAGCTTCGTCGGAGTGGTTGCTTGCCCATTCCGTTGCGCCTGTCTGTGGAGCCTGAGTCATTATTTGATCACCGCTGTCGTTACGCCGAATCCGGCTATGTATTCTTTGATTGGCTTGTAGAACTCGTAGGTGACTTCGTAGTCACCGCAGGCCTTGAGCGCCGAATAGGCTGCTACCCACGTGCGTACCTCATGCGAGGAGTGTCCTGCTACTGCGTCCATTTCGTCCGGGTTGAGCGCATCAAACCCTGTGACGTCTCCGGACTTGCAGATTTCGAGGAATGCCTGATCCCATTCGGGATTCAATTCCATGATGTTGGCCTCGCCCTTGGCGAAGGCCAGTGCGGTATCGATGGTCCGCTGCTGACGGGCTGCCCGTGCCTCCGGAGTTGGCTTACGTCCGTTGGTGAGGAAGGCGCGCTGTTCTTCGGTAGCCGTGGCGATCTGTGGGACAGGGGGATCGTGTGAAAGGCCACCGGAACCGATAAACAGAACTTTCTTATCGGAGTCCTTGAAGAACTCTCCGACAGCCTGGCCGAACTTGCGTACGCGAGCGACCTTAGAGAAAGGACGAGCAACGGAGTTGATGAAGATAGGAATCATTGGCTTGTCGGCCAGATTTCCATACATGATTTCCACCGGCTGGACCGCGCCGTGGTCGACTTCCATCTTCCGGCTGATCGCGGTATCGATGTCCTGATCAATAACGTACTGAGCCAGCTCTTCGGCGATGGAGGTGGGGACGTTGATAGGCCCTTCCCACGAATCGTAGTCGCCGGTGCCCAAGGCTTCATAGCCAATGCAGAATGGTGGCATCAGGTCGTAGAAGAAACCGTTATAGTGATCCGGGCCAAAATTGATGATCAGGTCTGGATCGAAATCCTTGACAAAGGCGCGAGCCTTTTCGAAGGCTGCTTCAACTGCTGCTTGGACCTCTGCTGGCGGATTGGTGTGTTCCAACAGCGGACTGTGGGACATACATAACAATGCCTGGGGCATGATGTTCTCCTTGGATTAGACGCAGACTGGAACGAATCACTTATTGCTTGTTATCCATTTCACTCGCTTAGTAACTGCGGTGCTAGTTTGCGTTCCATCAGTCGGAACAATACGCAATTCTTTCGCGGTGAATTGAGGAACGTGAGGATCTATCTGGGCAGATAACAACGGCGGTGGTTGGAAAAGCACTGAGCTTTCTCAACCGCCGCCGTGTTGTCGTTCGTGTTTAGGCGTGACGCTTCAGGTAGGAAGAAACTACCTGATTAAATTCTTCGGCACGCTCTACCTGTGACCAGTGGCCACACTGGCTGAAGATGTGGGCATCCGCGTTAGGGATCAGATTCAGCAGTTCCCAGGTACGCGACACCGGGATCACCACGTCCTGCACGCCGTGAATCAGCAAGACCGGGATGTCCAGCTTGGCCAGCACGTCAAAGTCCAACGGAAGCTCGGTGCGGTCACGGTCACGGGCAGCGACAACCTCGGCCAGACGGTCGCTGGCGGTGTCATTCAACGCGGACTGGTAACGCAGGGAGACGAGTTCGTCGGTCACCAAGGACTTGTCGACCACGAACATTTCCAAGGTCTTCCGAATACCTTCTTCGGTTAGCGTGGGATTTGAGTGGCCCTTCAGTGCACCGGTGAGCTTTGCTCCACCGGTACCCATGGAAATTACACCGAGTAGGCGCTCTGGGTAGTCAATGGCGAATTGAAATGCGAGCCAGCCGCCGAGCGAGTTGCCCACGATCCAGGTCTTTTCAATACCGAGCGCGTCGAGTGTGCGAACCGCGTGACGGACCCATTCCTTGATGCCGTACTGGATATCTTCAGCTGCGATGGTCTGGCCGTAACCGACAGAATCGATGGCGATGCAACGACCGGATTCGGATAACTGAGGAAGATTGAGCCACCAGTTCGCTGCAGCTGTCACACCTGTTCCGGAACCGTGCAGGAAAAGAATCGGGGTGCCTTCACCCAGCTCATGGTAGTGAGTCAGCTCGCCGTCGGCGGTCTGCAACCATTTGTCTTCGAGACCAAAGAACTTGTCGGTGGTGTAGTCCGGGATTGCTGTTTGTGTCATGGGGTACTCCTTCATTTTGGTCACGAATGCCGTATATCGCCGAAACTGCGTCACTGCGTGAGTCCTAGGTTCCACGATAGAAACAACGCACCGATTATGCTCCTCATCGTTCCATCTGATGGAACGATGAGGAGCATAATCCAATGCGAACACCCGAGTGTCGTCAATAAATGATGCAGAGATCTACTCTTTTTAGTGCTATCGAATCCCGGAGGAATCAGTGGTTGGCTGCCTGAGTATCTATGGTTTCTAGGCTGCGGGATTCGGCGCGTGTGGCCCTGCTCCGGGTCTCTTTAGACAGAACCACCGAGATGCCGGCGAGTACTATCAGCAAGATGAAGTACCAGGCGATGTTGCTGGTTCCGCCACCATTGTCGAGGTTGAGCAACCACGTCGCCATTAGTGGCGCAGTACCGGCGCCTAGCAGCGAGCCAAGCTGGTAGGTCAAGGAAACACCGGTGTAACGGTCCTGGGTATCGAACTTCTCGGCCAAGAACGCACCGATCGGTCCGTACATCGAAGCTTGGATGATCGGGTTGCCGAGCAGGAAGGCGGCGGCGATCAGCCAGAAGCTCCCCGAGTTGAACATGGCGAACATCGGGAAGACCAAAGCGATCGACAAGAAGGCGCCAGCGAGCATGACGGGCCGGCGGCCAAAACGATCTGAGAGGTTTGCGAAGAATGGAATGGCGAAGATGTGCACAAAAGAGGAAACAGTCAGCATGATCAGCGCTTCTTGTTGCGTGACCACGCCAGTCTTGACGACATAGGGAACCATGAAGATTGCAATGAGGGCTTGCATGAACAGGGGGCCCGCACCGGCGAGGATTCCATAGAGCGAGGACAGCGGATATTTCTTCAGTACGCGCAGGATTGGAACGCCGGTGCTGATCTCATTATTGGCCTTAGCCGCCACGAAGTCGGGCGACTCGGCGACTCGATAGCGCATGTAAAGGCCAATGACTACCAATACCGCCGAAAGCAGGAAAGGTATGCGCCATCCCCAGCTGAGGAACTGCTCCTGTGGGAGACCTGCGAAGAGCCCCAAGATCAAGGTGGCCAGAACCGAGCCAGTCGGTCCGCCCGACACCGCGATGGATGCGGCCAGTCCGCGGTTCTTTTCGGGAACATGTTCGGCTGCCATGAGGGTGGCGCCAGCCCATTCTCCACCGACGGCAAGACCTTGGACTACGCGCAAGAGCACCAATAGCAGGGGAGCTGCGATACCAATCGATCCGTACGTAGGCATCAGACCGATGCAAACGGAAACTATTCCCATCATCATCAGCGTTATGAACAGCATGTTCTTTCGTCCATAACGATCACCGAAATGTCCGAACAAAATTCCACCGATAGGACGGGTCACGTAACCGGCTAGCAAGATCACGAATGACAGGGCCATTCCCAAGGTCGGATCCATTTGATCCGAGAAAAACAGGTGCGGGAAGACCAGACCGGCTGCCGAACCATAAAGTAGGAAATCGTAGTATTCAACGGTGGAGCCGAGAAAACTTGAGACTAGTGCGCGCTTGGCGCTCTTCGGGGCAGAAGGCCCCGGTGTCTGTAATGATGAGTTGGCCATGTGAGCTCCATGCAAAGGGTGAAGAAATCTGAATGCGCCGTCTGAAATGATGCTGTGGCGCGGATTACAGTCTGCAGGTGCATGGAACGATATGACGAAACATCGTTCCGGAGTGCGGAACGATGTTTCAAAGTAATGTGATTCAAGATTCGGGACGGCCGATTTATTTTATGCGGCTCCACGGAACGGCGATTCCGCAAAGTCAGGTGCCTAAGTGCCAGCCAGGGTGAGTTACTGCGCGCGTTGGATTGCGGCGGTGACCGCGGCGGCGGCTCTTGAAGCTTCGAAGGTGACCTTGCGCAAAACTGCTGTTTGGCTCTGTGGGTCGAAGCGTCCGGTGGGACCGGAGATGGACAAAGCCGCGACTGCCTGGCCAGTCCCGTTAAAGACCGGTGCCGCTACGCAATTCAACCCAATGAGGATTTCATCGCGGTCATAACCCACGTGTTCTTTGTGTATTGTGCTCAGTTCGGCGGAAAGCCGGTCAGCGGACGTGATGGTATTTTCCGTCCAGGAGTACATTTCCTTGGCCATTACCGCAGCGGCGACATCCGGGTTGTAAGCCAGAAGAACTTTGCCAACCGCTGTGCAATAGGACGGAAGCCTCCCGCCTATTCGCGACGGGCTGCGTACAGCCAACTGCCCGTAGAGCTTATTGAGGTAAACGACATCTGTACCCTGCAGGACACCCAGATGCACCGTCTGCCGGGTGGTTTCATAGAGGTTCACCATGAACGGAGTCAACGCGTCGCGTAGCCGAGCATGCAGGTCGGATTCTTGGGTTGTACCCAGATCCTGGATAAGTTTTCCCAGCCGGTAGGCGTTCCCAGCGCGGTCTACTGCACCGTTGGACTGTAAAGATGCCAGGAGCCGGAAAGCAGTTGATTTGGATAGTTCGGCACGGCGAGCCAGCTCGCTGACCCCAACACCGGTTGCCGCTTCTTCGCCAAAAGCACGGAGCAGGGACATGGCCTTGTCAACAGCAGTGCGAGTGTCCTTCGCCCCCGAATCCTGAGAAGTCATTTTGTCTCTCCTAAAGATGGCGGGCAAGTTCCAAACGCGGACGAGCGCTGTTGAAGTGGGCACCCTAATCGTCGCCCCCTGACACAGTGAAGTCAAAATACGAAGACTACTTCGTAGCATGAGCTTTGTGGCATGGACTCCGAACTTGTGCTGTTTGTTCCTTTCTCCAGATGCAGTGTGTGATGTTGAGAGCACGGGGGATCTGAAGTGCCATGGACTCCAAACTTTGCATTGGTCTCAAATGATCGACTCTTAGTTGCAACACTATTGAACGGTACCTAGTTCTAACCCAGCAGGTGCGCTGGCTTTTCCTTGACCTTAGGTAGGAGGAAGCAGGAAACTAGTTCGGATCTTAGTAGGACGCAGCTGGTGCCGTGGCAGTGGCGCTAATGTACTTTGCAGCTAGCGCCTCGGTATGACGAGCAAGGATGGAAACGTCGGCCGCGACATTTACAAAATCCGCGCCGGCTGCCAGGTACTTCTGAGCCATCTGTTCCGCGAATGCGTTCACGCCGACAAACTTCCCTGCTTCTTTGCACGCCTTGATGGCAGACAGCACCGCTTCAACCACTCGTGGATGATCCTGCTGGCCGAGCAGCCCCATTGACGCAGAGAGGTCAGCCGGTCCAATAAAGACACCGGCCACCCCGTCGGTACCGGCAATCTCGGCAGCGTTTCCCACGGCTGTCTCGGTCTCTATCTGCACTACGAGAGTGATGAGGGAATCAGCATTCTGCAGGTATTCACCCACCCTGTTCCAACGCGCAGACCTACTCAGGGAGGCGCCGATGCCACGGATCCCCAAAGGGGGATAGCGCACCGCAGACACCGCAGCCTCTGCCTGGGCGCGATCATTGACCATCGGAACGATGAGTGACTGTGCGCCGGCATCCAGATATTGCTTAATAACTGTCGCGTCGTTTTGTGCCACCCGGACGATTGGAACCGTCGGATACGCGGCGATCGTGCGCAGCTGACGCTGCACGGTTTCGAGCCCCATGGCACCGTGCTCGGCGTCGATTAGCAAGAAATCCAGGCCGGCACCGGCACAAATTTCGGCCACAGTTTCATCTCCGGAACATAAAAATATCCCCACACATGGACGGTTATGCTGCGAAATCACTTCTTTGAAAGTTGCTGAACGGTGGGCAATGACATTCATGTGATGGTCCTTCTATGTTCTCTAGTGGCGGAGGAAAACGAAGACTTCGCTCCTAAGGGCACAATGGAAGGTCTTGGACGATCCGTCGCATTTTGAACAATAGCGAGAGTAGGCGTGTTCGGGATTAGTGCTTCTCGACATCCGGAAAATACACACCAATTCGCCAATACTTAGGGTCTCGGCAGTTATTCAGGCGCCAAAGATCTTCATCGGCTTCTGCGAACAGTGGCGGTACGAAGCGCAAGTTGTTGCGATGCCTTAAGGAAGCCAAGAGTATTTCAGCCCGGGGGTAGCTGCCTATGGCGAGGAATTTTCTCCTGGCGCGGGCAATGTCAAACAAGTTGGCCGGTTAGCAGGTAAGCAATGCAAACATTTCAGAGCTGCCGGACGGCGTCATAACGGTGGAGAATCATCGATAACTCCTGCCGATTCGTGAATGTACTTCGTGGCGTCAATGCTTGGCCATCGTCATAACGTCAGGTCAGCAGGGATGGAGACTAACCAGCCCTCTAATCTTTTCATCATCCGGAAAGGGGCGTGGTAGGCGTCATATGTGACTCGCTACACTCACTGGAATAGCCGCTACAAAACCGGGTCAGTAACCCCGGACCATTTTCGGTAAACCAACCTGCGGCTCGACACTTGCTTAGAAAGGCAAAGCCAGATGCGACTCCTTTCCCCAATCAACAACAAGTTCCGTGCCGTCGCCTGCCTCGCAGCCGTGGGGCTTATGGCCACCGCTTGTGGTGGTGCCGATCCTTCTTCCAACGAGGGCGAACAGGTTACCGAACTAACCGTAGGTGCCGCGCCAAGTTTGTCCGGCATGGCCGTTTACGGTGGTGTAGCTGACGGTTCGTTTGAAACCGCGGGACTAAAAGTCACTGCGGTGCCAAACAAATCTGCCAATGAAGCGATTCCACAATTGCTCAATGGGGGCACTCAAATCGCCATGGTTGATGTGATTACAGCTATGCAGGCTCGCACGCAAGGCCTACCAGTGAAGATTGTTGCACCAGCAGGTGTGCAGTCCACCAACGGTGAGGCCGGAAAAATGTCGGCCGCTAGCGTGATTGCAAAGGCTGGCGACAAGGAGATCAACGGAGCCGCAGATCTGGAAGGCAAGAAGGTAGGTGTCCCCGCGCTGAAGACACAAACCTGGATGAACATTCGCGCTGCTATAGATGACGCTGGTGCTGATTCCTCCAAGGTGGACTTCGTGGAAGTTCCTCCAGCTCAAGCAGCCGACCTGGTAATCCAAGGTGAAGTAGATGCTTCAACGCCCAATGAACCTCTGGCATCCATTGCTATTTCCGGAGGAAAAGTTAAGCACGTCATGAATACCGATGCCCCAGGCAATGAGGGGGCACCAACCTCAGTCTTCATGGCAACCGACGAATTCATCGCTTCCAATCCGGATACTATCCGCACATTCGCTGAGACCGTACAAGGCGTTGCTACAAAAATTAATGCCGATCGTGACTACGCAGTCGAGATGGCTGTCTCGGAACTGAACTTCACCAAGGACCAGCTGGATAACGCATTCGTGCAGACACTCGGCGATAAGCCTGTGACCACGGAGAACCTGAAGAAGGTTTCTGATCTGGCGCTGCGATATGAAGTTTTGACTGAAGTTCCAGAGCCATCAGAGCTAATTGCCGACCTCGGCTAATTTGAGGGAAATGAACATTATGACAATCGATTCTCGAAGCCGGAGCAAAGATGATGCTCCAAATGCCAGAGAGAAAGCGAGAGTTGCCAAGGAGCGCTCCGCCGAAAAAGGCGGAGCCGCTTGGTACTACAAGGTCGGCGCTATCGCCGCCGCATTACTCGTTTGGCATCTGGTTGCAATCAGTCCGCTGGTGCAGCCGGAAACGCTCCCTACTCCACTGCGGGTCTTGAGCGCTCTATCTGATCTGTGGCAAACTGCCGCTTATTGGTCTGCTCTTGGGAAAACAATCTCTGTTTGGGCATTGGGCTTGGCCGTCTGTGCGGCCATCGGCATTCCGCTGGGACTGCTAATTGGAGCGTCATTATCTGCGACCCGAAGCACCAGTTGGATCATTGATTTCTTCCGTACTATCCCGACAATTGCGCTACTTCCATTGGTTCTGCTTCTCTACGGGACGACTATTCGGATGGAAATCACGATGATAGTCCTCTCAGCGGTGTGGCCACTGCTCATCCAGGCGATGTACGCGGTCAAACAGATTGAACCATTGCACAAGTGGGTAGTTCGGGTGTTTCGGCTATCAACTAAAGACCGTATTAGATTCCTTTGGATACCCAGCATTTCACTGTTTATCTCCACGGGCCTTCGGCTCTCCGCAACTATGGCGCTGCTGATGACGGTAGCTGCCGAATATATCGGTGGCGCCCCAGGTTTGGGAGCTGAACTCTCGGCGATGGAACAGGCTTTCCGTAGACCTGAAGTTTTCGCTTACACCATTACGGCCGGCGTTTTAGGATTGTCGATCAACTCGCTTGTGGTGCTTTTCCAGCGTAAAGCGCTGTGGTGGCATCCAATTATCCGAGGAGAGAAAAAAGCATGAAGCGCGCAAAACTCGTTTTATGGGAAATTTGGCTTCCGATTATTCTGGTTGCACTATGGCTAATTCTTTCCACGAATAGCGTCTCGATCTATTTCCCTCCACTGGCAGAGATCCTGCAGAGAACCTGGGATGTCTGGTTCTTTGACGGAATCGTAGAAAACCTGTTGCCGAGCCTATGGAGGATCCTTGCCGGGCTGTTCTTCGCGGTCGTGGTTGGTGTTGGCGGTGGCGTGATTTTGGGGATGCTGCCCAAGTTTGAAGAATCGATCAGACCAATTCTGGAATTTCTACGCGCGACACCTGGTGTTGCGTTGCTACCCATCGCGATTATCTTCCTTGGTTTGGGAGACAACATGAAAATCTTCATGATCGCTTTGGCCTCGATGTGGCCAATCCTGCTCAATGCTATTGACGGAGTCCGCTCAGTCGAACCGATCTTGCTACGTGTAGCTGAGACGTATCGTTTCAATCTCAAGGACAGGATTCGGTTTATCTACCTGCCAAATGCAGCTCCTCAGATATTTGCAGGAGCTCGCATCTCAATCGCCATTGCTGCGGTGGTCATGGTGGTAACCGAAATGATTGGTTCTGCTAATGGGCTGGGCTACTACATTCTTGATTCTCAACGAACTTTCAACATATTGAATATGTGGTCCGGCATCATCGTCTTGGGGATTCTTGGATATCTGTTGAACTTCGCCTTCCGCGGAGTTGAAGGTGCTGCTCTTAGCTGGCATCACAAGCGAAACGGCTAACGTCTGATGGAAAATCAAGAAAGCGGTAAGACCATGGAACAACTGAACGAACCGATCCTCCAAGTTGTTGGCGAAGATCTTCTCACGATTGATGGGCTGGGCAAGTCCTACGGCACCAACGAGGTACTGCGAAATCTGAATGTCAGCGTACGCGCCGGCGAATTCATGTGCATTGTCGGTCCCTCGGGCGCAGGTAAAACTACACTGCTACAGTGTCTCTCCGGACTCTCTGCTCCGAGCGCTGGTGAAGTGCGCTTACGGGACAAGGTGATCAACGAACCGCCGGAGGAAATGGCGATTGTTTTTCAGGACTATTCGCGTTCACTGATGCCGTGGATGAGCGTCTTGGACAACGTCATGCTGCCTTTGCGTAACAAGATCAAATCGAAATCTGAGCGTAAAGCGAAGGCGATGTCTGCGCTGGAAGAAGTCGGTCTGAAAAACCATGTTGGAAAGTATCCTTGGCAGCTGTCCGGAGGAATGCAGCAACGAGTAGCCATTGCCCGTGCGCTGGCCTACGAACCGGCTATCGTGCTGATGGATGAACCTTTTGCATCGGTAGACGCGCAGACCCGTGCAGAGTTGGAAGACCTAACGCTCAAGGTGAAACGCCACCTGGGAATTACCGTACTGCTGGTGACCCACGATATCGATGAGGCAGTCTACCTCTCAGATAGAGTGTTGGTCTTGGGCGGGAGTCCTACGGGTGTAGTTGATTTGGTGGAAACCAATCTCGGGGAAGAACGAGATCAAATCACAACCAAGTCCACGCAGCGGTTCGCGGAAATTCGCACGCAGGTATATCAGCAAATTCGTTCGAACACGATCAAAGTTTCCTAATAGAGCGACGTGATCGGCAACTGCCCGGCAGATCCAGCTGGCTTTGCATAAATCAGCAGTATGCGCCGGTACGAATCAAATGATTCGTACCGGCGCATACTGCTGTCTACGATAGTTCGGTAGTTTTCCTGCTTTGGTTTCCGAGAGCGACCACGTGGATTGTTGCGCCTTAGACGGCACGTAATATCGACGCAATCAGCTGTTCCAGCAAGTGCGCCGGTAGAGGTTCAAGCTGCTTGGCGGTTACAGACTAACTCGTCGCGGATTGCGGCGAGCGTTAAGTTTGGCAGCCAGCTGGTTGGCGGACTGAACCAAGAGGGCGCCAGTGGCAGCTACATCGTAGGAATTGACCCTGCCCGAGAGGCTGATCGCGGCGACTGCCCGCTCATTTACGACGATGGGTGACGCGACACAGAATTGCCCCAAAGATGCTTCTTCTCGGTCATATGCAAGGCGCGTGGTTCGTGTCTGCGCAAGCTGACCGAGCATCTCAGGTATCGAACTGATGGAGTGGCGTGTGCGGCGTGGAATGCCGAAGGTTAAGACATTCTGAATCGACTCTTGCGGCTCAAATGCAAGCATGGCTTTGCCTAATGCGGTACACGCTGTCGGGTAGCGGCCACCAACAATTGACGGTGAACGGTAGCCGCGGAGGCCAACGACCTTGTCGATCATTACGATCTCTGGCCCCTGCAAGAATGCGAGGTTTGCCGTTAAGCCTGTGCGACCGAAAAGTTCCCCAAGGTACGGTGCAGCGGCTTCACGTAACCCTTGAACCTGCCCGTGCATAGCCTGGTTACCTAGCTGGTACAAGTTCAGTGATAATCGATAATTCGAACCGTCCTTCGTGAGCAGTTCGCCTTTGACTAAGTGGGAGAGCAGCCTGTGGGCGGTTGACGTCGGAATGCCGGCGCGACGCGAAATCTCGCTGACGCCCAACGAAGGCTCTTCGCCACTGAAAACATTGAGTAGCTGGAGGGCTCGGACCGCTGAAGCTGTACCGGATTCCTTGGAATCCTCATGTATCACTGCAGTTGACATTAGCTGCACTCCTGTCATCTTTGAATGGCGAAAATCTCGCGCAGAGTGGGTTCGAGTCGTAAGTTTTGTAGTGTCCGGTATAGAAAGTGTAGTGATTGGTCTAGGGTTGAGCAAGAGATGAATGTGACCTGCTTAACAAATGCGCAGTTATGAAAAATGTTTGTAGGCTTACGCATTTACAAGATCAATAGAATCTTTCAACGAATCTTTGGAGACCAGGACCATGAACGGTAGCCGTAGAAATGCTCGAGGTGAGGAAACGCTGCGATCGATTCTGCAGGAAACGGTAAAACTGGTAGGTAAAAATGGATTTGACGGTACGACCATAAACCAAATAACCAAGGCCACAGGAAAACCCGCCAGCTCCATTTATTGGCTCTTTTCAACCAAAGATGAGCTTGTCGCCGCGGCCCTGGAAAGTACTTATCAGGCCGATCTAACTGGTTTGCGGTTGTGGCCAGAATTTGACCCGGCGCTAAGTGTCGAAGATCAGCTCACTCCGATTCTGAGTCCATCATTCATTGCGCGCGCCACCGAAGATCCGGTCCGCTTAGGTTTGATGGTGGCGTTGGAAGGCAGTTCAGACGGTTCTGCCGCCCGCGTCCCTTTTGCTACCCGTCGACAGAAGATACGTAGCGGAATCAGTGACTGGTGGCAACGCGCGGTACAGCATCAAGGCAATGTACTAGACCCTGAAGTTTTTGGGGAAAACATGACAGCGCTGACTATCGCCCTGCTTGACGGTCACTACATGAGCGATGTCGAGGCTCCACCTGGTGTGCTGGCACAACACCAGCGCGGTGAATATGTGGCGGTTGCGCTGGGTGCTGCATTCAGAATGCTGGCCTCGAATGAGGGGCGCCTGAGTATCGTAGACTCAAGCGCTCCAAAGCGGGAGTTGCATTCACAGCCCGTGGCCGGTGAAGAAACCCCTGACTTATTGAACGTCGTCCGGACGCTGGTGGCCGAAAAAGGTTACAACGGTGCGACGTTAGCTCGAATATGTGAACGCTCTGGCATGCAACGAAGCTCGGTCTACTGGCGTTACAAGGACAAAGACCATCTCATCTCCGCAGCCGTGTCCGAACCCTTCTTGCGACTGGCCGACATGAATTTGCCCAAGGAATCCGGGGTAACGCCTGGACTTTCAAGCTTCGCATTCTGCGGGGCAACGAGTATCAAGCTGGCTATGGAAGACCGGAGCGCTACAGTTGCCGGACTATTACTCAAACTGCAAAGACGTGTACCTCTGGTACTCGCCAGCTCCACCATTATGCATGGCCTGGAACTGAGACTTGAGCGAATGGGCACCGAGCTTCAGGAGCATCTTGCCAATGACGGGGAACACGAAGAACTCACCGTCGATGCGCTTCGTTGGCTGCTGCATACACTCTGGGAAGGTCTACTACTGGGAGTGTCCTTCGATTATGTCTACGATGTCGAAGGTTTGACTCAGGTCCTCAGCGTGATGTTGGAAAAGGTAGCCGGCCACGCCTACCGAGAAGAATTACCTCGGTAGGCGTCAGCGCGCCGTAGTATCAGTGGGCCCATGACTCAGGGAAAACATCTACCGGACCGTCGTGGAGTTCAATATCAAAGGTGTTCATGGCCCGGCCTATCATCATGTAAAAACCGATAAGCAGCACCAACTCCACCAACACCGAATTATCGTAGTGCTCGGACATCGCCGCAAAGAGTTCATCGCTGGCGTTGGAATTTATTACTACGTCATCAACGAAACGCACCAGCAACTGCTCAAAGTCGCTAAGTACCGTCACAGTGGATTCGGCAGGATATTGCGCCACCGCATCGATCCATGAATCATTGAGCTTATGACGCCGGGATACCGCGGTATGCTCATGCTTCATGAACGAGCAATTGCTCAGCTGGGCCACGCGCAAGATGACCACCTCGCGTTCGGCCGGCGGTAGAGAGCTCTCGATGCTCATCTTGCGACCTAGTGCTAGAACTCCCGGTCCCACATTTTCTGAGTTGGCGAGCATCCTGAAGATATTGATTTGCCTGCGGCCGGCCAATACTGCACGTGTTTCTGTGCTCATCGTTTCCGGTGTGGCATAAGGGATCCGAGCCATGAGTAGTCCTTTCGAGAAATGATATTGGCGTTGAGCCATTAAAAACACGGTAGAGCTTGCCGGCACATCCGCACAGTATGTCTTCCGCGAAATGAAAAATTTCGCGGACACCAACATAAGTTTCCAGCATCTGGAACGCCCCCTCCCACACCTTTCGGGTCGCGAAGCATACTGGGAGGCAACAAGACTTGTCGTCCCAACCCACGGCCCGAGCAAACTGGTGAGAGTACAGCACGCTTTTGGCGGTACGAACCGACAGAATCGAAGGAACAAGACATGAGCACAACTAACGAGACACCCCCATCGCTACAGATCGAAGAGCATGGCGATCCGCTGGAAGACAGCCGCGCATTCCGCCGCGCACTGGGGCAATTTGCCACCGGCGTAAGCGTGATCACGATGAATCACGAGGGCGTAAACATCGGCATGGCGGTGAACTCCTTCGCTGCCGTCTCCCTTGAACCTGCGTTGATCTCTTGGTCTATTCGGAACGAATCGCGTAACCGGGACAACTTCGCCAACGGCGGCCACTTCGCTGTGAACATTCTTGCCAGTGATCAGGTCGAAACTTCCGCACTCTTTGGCCGCCCCCAGGAGGGTCAATTTGAGCAGGTGCCATGGCATGAAGGCATCTTGGGTGATCCGTTGCTTGACAACGCGATCGCGCATTTAGAGTGCGAAATCGATTCGACCGTTGAAGCCGGTGATCACCTGATCCTGATCGGTAAGGTCAAACGCTACGCGCGGCTAGCCGGCATGCCGTTGGTCTTCGCGCAGGGGCAGTATCGGGTATCGCGTGAGCACCCAAGGTTGCAGTTAACCACCGCGGCTCCACTGTCTACCGCTGTCAGCGGAGACAGCTCGAACTCGCCATTATTTGTCTCTCTACTACGCAACGCAGAGCAGCGCATGTCGAATATGTTCAACAGCTACCGTGAGCGTCTGGGCCTGGACGGCACCGGTGCCCGGGTGATCAACCTACTTGATGCAGGTATCGGCACCATCGATGGCATTTCGGACGAAGGCCTGATGCATGAGAACACCGTGGAAGATACCTTACGAGACTTCCTGCAGCGCGGCTGGATTGCCGAGGCTTCTGAAGGTGTCTATGCGCTCTCTGCAGAAGGCATCAAGATTCGTGCACGCCTGCTTGAATCGGCCATTGAGTTTAACGCTAAGCGCCTTGAAGGGGTCAGCGAAGCGGACCTCGAAGCTGCCCGCCGCGTACTGAACCAGATCCTCGTCAACTAATCTCGGCCGCAGCGCCGCACCACACTAACAACACATCATGCACGCCACACGCGTGTTCCCTTGAGGAGCTGAACAGCCTTGGCTGAAACCCTGAACACCATCACCACCGTCGAATCACCAGCCCGCGCGCGGGACTGGTCCGCATACCGCGAACGTGCACTGTCCGAAGGACAAAAGTACCTGGAAAAGATCGATTCAGTGCTTGATTCGATCGCCTCGCGAAGTGACCAGTCAGAACGAGATGGACGTGTCTCGGACGCCACCGTACAGGACATGATCAGCACCGGGCTGTTCCGTTCGTTCACCCCATTGCGCTACGGCGGATTGGAAATGGATCCGGCGTCCTTCTTCGAGGGCGTCATGAAGATCGGCGAAGCTGACAGCTCGGCGGCTTGGATCGCCGGCCAGCTGAACGTCCATGCTTTTGAGATCGCTTTGATGAGCGAGAAGATGCAGGATGAGTTCTGGGCTACTGGCCCGGATACCCGTGCGTCGAGCTCCTACGCGCCAATCGGTAAGGTTCAAGAGGTCGACGGTGGGCTGCAGATCAACGGTACCTGGACCTTTTCCAGCGGTGTGGATCATGCCAGCTGGGTGATTCTCGGTGGTGGTGACAAAGCTATGGTTGTGCCTATCGAAGATGTCACCATCGACCATTCCAGCTGGGACGTGCAAGGTCTCAAAGGTACCGGCTCAAAGTCTGTGACCGTGGTGGACAAGTTTGTTCCGGAGCACCGCGTGCACCGCTTCATCGACACTTACAAGGGTGAGAATAAAGGCTGGGAAGTCAACGACGTACCACTGTACTGGATGTCGTTCCTCGGCGTGTTCAACTCGACCCCAACTAATACGGTCATCGGCACCGCGCTGGGTGGCATCAAAACCTTCCTGGAGCAGTCCGCTACCCGTTTGACCCGTCAGGGCACCGGTGCTCCGATCGCGGCGAACCCGTTCTTGCACCTGAAGGTCGCCGATGGGCTGACTCGCATCGGTGCAGCCCGTGACCGCCACGTCGCGAACTGGCGTGCACTGTTCGATCTGGCTTGTGAAGGCAAGGAAGCCAGCCCGGTGGAGCGTATGCGCGTGCGCTACGAGGCTTCTCACTGCATCCATACTTCGTATGATGCATTTACCGAAATCTGGCCGATTGCCGGAGCCGCTGCCTCTGCAAGCAGCAACCCGCTGCAGCAGACGTTCCGTGATCTCATGGCAGCACGCAATCATGGTTCGGCGGGGCGCGAGCTCGCGGCTGGCCAGTACATCAAGGCTATGTTCGATATCCCGCCGGCACCGTTCTCTGACTTCGGCACGCTAGCTTACTATCGCTAAACCTGAGGGCAGCAACGCAAGATCCAAGAGGCGGCGTAGACAGTGCAGATGTCTACTCCGCCTCTTCTGCGCGCGAATACCCCTGAGGTTTCCGACGCGCATCTGTTGGTGGCGGCACTTGCCGGTGATCAGAAAAGCGCGATGGTTCTCCCCACCGGGAGAACCATCGCGCTTTTCTGTGTCGCTTGTAGCTTGCTAAGAATTCACCGCGATGCTGTGACGCGCTAAGAAGTCTAAAGCAACCTGATGGAATGCCTCAGGCTGCTCAAACTGTGGCCAATGGTCACAGCCCTCGAGCTCAACCAGCTGTGCCTGCGGAGCAAGCTGGGCGATCTTATAGGCGTTGTCCAAGAACATGTTTGGAGCGTCCACCGAAGCGATAACAAGCAACGGAAGGTTCACCGAAGACCACTGCTCAGCGGTGAGCATCTGCTCACCGCTGGTAAAGGCGAGCAGATGCGGCATGGCCTTCTTCATCTCAGGCTCCTGGTAGATGCCCAGACGGACGGCCACGAGATCATCGATCAGATCCTTCTGATCAAGCATGAGTCTGCCCATCGCCGTGCTCACGGTTTCCCACGTTGGGTCCGCGGCAGCGGTACTGCGTCGCTTGCGTACGTCAGCGCCGAAGGCCTTTTCTTCCTCGGCGTTCACCACGATGCCCGCCGGGGCCAGCATGCTTAAAGAGCTGACCCGATCCGGGTGGTGCAGCGCGGTCCACGCGCCAATCCAAGAGCCTAAGGAAACGCCGATCAGCGATGCCCGGGAGATCGCCAAGACATCCATGAAATCAATCAGGTGTGCCGCGTAGTCCGAGATCTGATATGGGAAGTCAGGCTTGTCCGTGTAGCCGCAGCCCAGCAGATCCAACCCAATCACATGATAATTTTCGGCGAGCTTTTCGTAGTTCGCACAAAAGTTTTCCAGGCTTCCGGCCGTTCCGTGCAAGAGCAGAACCGTGGGATTTCCACGGGAACCAGCCTCGATGAAACGGGTACGCACACCCTGAGCTTCAACAAAGCCCAGGGTGTGCGAAGTTTTGTTTAGGAACGTCCAAACACTTCGGAAACCTGTTGGATCGATGGTCACGAGGCCAAGGCAACGCGAGCTGCCTTGATCTTCGCCGCCTGCTCAGCCATCCACTCGGTGCGTGGCCGTGCTTCTGGGTCCAACGCCACCAAAGCGTTGGTCTGTGCCAGGATTTCCTCTTCGCTGTCCTCAAGGTTCAGCGGTTCGCCCAGTGGCTGCTGTGTGTACCACTCCGAGTGGGTATAAACCTCGATCATGTTGCCATCGGGATCATCGATGTAGATGCTCCAGGCGTTGCCGTGGTTCTTCACTACCTGCACTGGAATGCCGGTGGTCACCACGTGGCGCCAGAAGGCTCGCAGTTCGTTCAGGTTAGGAACCAGGAAGGAGATTTGGGCGGTGGTTGGAGGGGTATTCTGCTCGCGGCCCTCGATCAGTGCCAGCTGGTGGTGCTCGGATGGATCACCGGTCAAGAAGGCGCCACGACGGCGGGTTGCCGCCTTACCGGACTTGCCGAGCCCGGAGTCGGAGATGATCATTCCGAATTCGCGGCAGTAGAACTCGACCATCGCGTCGAGGTCCTTGCAGAAGATGCCAAGGTGAGCCAAGCGTGGATTGAATTCGGTCTTAACTGCAGTTTCAGTCATGACTGTTCCTTTCATAAATGTTGAGTTTAGAGAGCTGCAGCCGAGGTGGCGTTGCTCGTTTGCGGGTTCAATGTCAGTTGCTTAGTCAGCTCGGCGACATCCGCAACATTTTCCAAATCTTCAATGGCGGCAAGCAGGTTTTCGGCTTGCTCACGCGGGATCGAGCCGTTGTAGCTAATGTTTCGCCAGAACTTATCGACTACATCTGCATAAGTCACCGGGTCATCCAGCCAGCCCACGGGAGAATCGCGGAAAACCGAAATTTCGGTCCCGTCCTTCAAACGAACCACCACATTACAAGCGTGGGTCTTGCCCGCTGGGAGCGCGGGGCGAAGGGTTACCCGGTGGGTGAGATCCAGAACCTTCTCCTCATAGATTTCTGGGGTCGCGTAGTGAGCTAGCTCAGGGCGTCCGCGCAGCAAGGTAGTTGCCACGCTATAAGGAATTGAGAACAAGAATTTTGGCTGTTCATCATCTGCGGTGGGATGCTGGTTTAGGAAGTGATCAATTCGAGTTGGCAGCACATCTACGTAGACCTCGTCGATGTCTTCGTAGCTGAAGTTGTGCTCATTGCGCAGTTGGATCGCGCAGTCAATCGCGTTGTGGTTGCCGTAGCAAGAAGGATGCATCTTGTGCTGCCCACGAACGTAGAAGGTTTCGCCCAAATCTGCCACGATCGAATCCGGCTGTGGGGCGGGTGCATACAAATGCAAGAACCCTAAACGGCTTTCAATTGCATCGCGCACGCCAACTAACCCGGATTTGGACAGCTGGGCGGCGAAGATGCCGTTGTAGGCGGCCATTGCGCCAGGAAGCTTGAAGGTGGGCACACCATCCCAGAGGCTTTGGTAAGAACCTGCCATCAGATTTAGCAGGATTCCAAACGCGTTGCGTAATTGATCCTTGTCCAAACCTAGGAGGCGTGCTGCCACCACGGTGGATCCAAAAGCGTTGGATGTTCCGCAAACTTCAAAGTCAGCGTTGAAGTTAAAGGTGTTACCTACCGAAAAACGTGCAGCGATGTCTCCACCGATCACTACAGCTTCGAGCAATTCTTTGCCACTGGAGTGCATGAATTCGCCGACGTTGAAGGCCACCGGCTCAGTGCTCGAACCCACGTGCCCCACCATTTTTCCGGCATTGGAGCCTTCTGGCTCCGGACCGCAGACTTCAAAATCGAAGTTACGGGTCTGCAGGGAATTGATCATTGCCGCGTAAGGCAGTGCAAGTTTCTCATGGGAGGCAGCCAGTGAGGCCTGTGGTGCGGAACCTAATGGGCGCACAACGTTTAATACTGCTTCGATTCCATCGCCGCCAGCACCGGAAACCATGCAGCCCCAGGCATCGATAAGACGCATCTTTGCGGCCATAATGTCCTCGGCATCGAAGTTATCAATGCTTGTGTCGAGCGCATGATCAACAAGTTGGTCGATAATTGATTTCGGCATATTTCCCTTTTTTGCTTCCGTTGGAAGTGGTGCTAGTCCACACACTGCTTCGTATTTCGGGACGTGTGAGACTTACCAAACATTGGATGAGATTGCTATCACAATATGCCTGCTGGATAGGTAGGAGAAGTCAGTTTCCCAGTAGTTGGAAATCGCAGAATGCCGTGTGTGACTACACGCCAGGCAACACCTGCCTAGAATGAATTGGTGAGTGAGCATACTGAAAGACAGCCAGACGAGTTAGTGCAGCCCATCATCTTGCGGATTGATAAGGAAGACCCATCCACCGAAGATGAGGGGATTTCTGCGGTCGCCCGAGCTGCGGTGATTGCCTACCTGCAGGACCCGCAAAACGAGCAGTGGCAGATCTGGGCGAGCCAAGCATTCGCGAAATCAGTCCGCCGTGCCAACCCGAAAATGTTCGCAAAAGTACTTGAACTCTTTCCCGAACAGATGATCAGCGAGGTGGGCAAGGCTCAAGCAGTCGGGTTGCCGCCACTTCCCGCGGCCGCGCTGCCAAAGCTGATTGCCAAGCTGCAGGTCTCCGGAACCGAGCTGCCAAAGAGTGATGATGTGCTGATGGCACCGGTGAACATTGTGCTCAATAAATCCTTGGAGATGTCTACTGGCAAAGCGGCGGCACAGGCTGCCCACGCTCTCTTTGCTTGGTTGACCGAAGCGCAGCCAGAACTCATTGAAAACTGGCTCAAATCCCATGCCCCTGTAGGGGTCAAGCAACTGCCACGCACCGATTTCGACAAGCTTTGTGCGCAAGCATCCGGACCGGTGATCCAGGACGCTGGACGTACCGAAATTGAGCCGGGATCCACCACTGCTTTTGTACTCTTTGCACAGCAGTAAGTAATTCTAGAACTCAGCATCTACCCGGTGCACAGATGTGAGCCTGATTAATTTCTGCGCTCCGAATCCGTTGCTGAAGTCATCGTGGTGAAGCAAATGGCATGAACGAGTTGGCGGATTATCGCGGAGTCGAAGTGAGATAAGTTTCCAACGACTGCGGAGCGGTTCCGGTGATGGTCTCGACGGCATCGCTAATAGTTGCCATGGCGTTGCTGGCTACCGTTGTATAGGTACTCACCCAGGCGTCGACCTGCCAAGCAGGGGCTCCGTAGCTGGCTCGCGAGACATAGGCTTCGTGGACGCTTTCGTTGTAATAGGTGACCTCGCGCCCACGGACTTCGCCGATTGCCGCGGCAATCTCCGCGAAGCTCAATGCCTCAGGACCGGTGAGGTCATAGATCTGCCCGGCGTGTGCAGCGGGGTCGCGCAGCACGGCCGAGGCGGTCCGGGCAATGTCTGCTCGTGAAATGATGGCGACTCGACCCTCACCGCCTGGACCACGGATCACATCGTCTTCACCGACCATGGCTTCCATGAAGTCGATGTAGAAGCTATCGCGCAGCATTGTCCAGGCCATCCCGGAAGCCTTGATGTATTCTTCGGTTTCGAAGTGGTCACGCGCGAGGGTAAAAATTGCGTCGGGTGCGGCACCGGCAAACGAGGTATAGACGATATGGCGCACGCCGGCTTTGGCCGCGGCATCGATGAAGGAACGGTGCTGGTCCAGACGATCTGCAGATTCGGAAGCAGACACCATGAGGAGCGTCCGCACGCCTGTGAGGGCCTCGATGGTGGCTGTTTGGTCGCTGTAGCTGAACGGGTGGACTGTGCTCTTCGGCAACTGCGGCGCTTTTGCGGTCCTGCGGGCCAGCAGCCGCTGCGCGACACCGTGGGCAGCAAGTTCGTTGGCGATATATCCGCCGAGGACGCCTGTCACGCCGGTGACTGCGACACTCGCACGGGTGGTGTTGTTCATGAACAAATCCTTCCTACTCGACCATTAATCGGTCGTTCGCTGTGGATGCCACCGTCATCCTACCGGGTGCTGTCTGTCCGGCAAGCGGGCAGCAAACAGATCATCGTGCGCATTAATTATGACGCCCGGAAGGTAGCAGTTGGTCGCAGTGCCGGAGAATTTGACGTTGATAACTACTTTTACTGTTTCCTAGTCCACACCTTTCGCATTGATGCCAGTACACTTTGTTGAGCCATCAAGAAATGGCATCAAAATCTTTTCGCGAGAGTGAACACTAATATGCGCGTTAACCGTGTACTGAGTCTGGGACTCACCGCTATTTTGGCTCTCGGGCTTGGTGCTCCAGCTCTAGCAGCTCCACCGCTGCAGCCATCCACCATGATGACAAGTACGGTTGCTACGGCGAAGGTGATCAAAAAGACCAAGACCAGCCTGACAATGCGTAATACCGCGTCAAGCAGGGCAGCATCGGTGCTCGTCATTCCCAAGAACACCACTCTCGCCGTTTCGCGAAGCAGCTCCGGCTGGGACCAGGTTAGTTACCGGAGCAAAATCGGATGGGTGCCGGCTAACCAACTGACACCACTGAAGGCCCAGACGAAGTCAATGCCCAAGACCGTTGTCCATCGCTACCTGAAATCATTCCAGTCGTTACGGCAGAAACCTTCGGCAACCTCTAGCTCGCTGACCGGGATCATCCGCAAAACTAAGGTTCAGCGTCTTGGCTCCTCCGGATCATGGACGCGCGTCAAGGTTGGACGAAGCGTCGGGTTTGTTCCCACGAATCAGCTATCCCCGGCGATGCCGGCAGCTGTCTACAAGTACTCGAAATCCAAGCAGTCGCTGTTCCAGAAGAACTCGAGCAAATCGAAGAAACTGGCAACGGTCGCCTCTGGCGCAAGGGTTGAATGGTTCCGCACTTCTGGTAGCTGGGCACATGTCTCGGTATCCGGGACCAGAGGATGGATCTCGGCCGCACAGCTCAGTAACACGAAGCCGGTCAATGCCAAGATCATCGGATCGCGCTGGATCATCGCGGACACGGTGCTTCGCGAGGGCAACTGGAACAAGACTAAATCTTTGGGCACCGTTCGATCCGGAGAAAAACTGGGTCTGTTTCTCACCAAGGGTTCGTGGAGCAAGGTGCGGACAACTCGCGGTACTGGGTGGGTCCCCACAGCAAATCTGACAAGCAGTGCGTTCAAAGCTATCCCAGCCACCCCACGGTGGGTCGTGAAGAATACAGCCCTGCGTACCGGAGCTTCGGGCAGCACCAGCAAAAAAGCGACGGTGGCTGCACGCGAAAAAGTGACTTTGCACGGCACCTCAAATGGGTGGTCCCGCGTCAAAACTTCGAAGGGCCTCGGTTGGATCTCTTCGAAGGATCTCTCGGCGAGCAAGCCCGTGAGCGACGTGTTGAAAGGCAACCGCTGGGCCATAAGCTCGGTAGCGGTCAGGGCCTCCGCCTCGTCGAAAGCGAAATCTTTAGGGACGATTCGTCCCGGTAGCAAAGTAGGGTTCTACCGCAGCAGCGGCTCGTGGTCAAAGGTTAAAGTTGGACGGGTTATCGGCTGGGTGCCGAGCTCTGCGCTGATCGACAAGACCTATTTGCCGCTGAATAATGTGAAACGCTGGGCAACTACAAACGTGAACTTGCGCGAAGGCAGTTCGACGTCGTTCAAGTCCCTCGGTGTTGTTCCTAAGAACCAGCAGGTAACCGCACACGGAACGGCTAACGGTTGGACTCGCGTCACCACCACGCAAGGTGTCGGATGGGTCAGCTCTACCTACGTGACGTCCAAGCAACCTCAAGCACCGGTTCCCGACAAGCAGCAGGTATTCCGGTGGACTACGGCGAACGTGAATCTACGTGCCGGCGGTGGCGTTGAGCACCGAAGCCTAGGTGTAGTGCCAGTGGGCGAGAAGGTCATCTTTCTCAAGATGAGCAACGGCTGGTCTCAGATCAGATCTTCTCAAGGCACCGGATGGGTCAGTGCCAAATATCTTGCGACTAAAGCACCAGTGGGTCTGCAACCCGATGCGCAACGTGTTCTCAAGGCAATCGAGCATCGGTTCGGTGACACCGTGAGCAATATCCACACCATCAGAAGCGGTTCGGTGGGGCATAGCGCAGGCAAGGCCGTTGACTTGATGATCCGAGACTACAAGAACAAAACTCGTATTGCTCAGGGCGACAAGATAGCCCAGTTTTTGCTCGATAACCGGGAACAGCTTGGGGTGTATTACCTTATCTGGCAGGACCAAATATGGTTGCCCGGCTCTGGCTGGAACGACTATTCCACCTCGGGTAAATACGGTACCCAATTCACTAACAATTGGAATGACACCACCAAACACATGGATCATATCCATGTTGAGGTCTACGGTGATTCTGGTTCTGATGGCAAGCTAAATTAGAACCAATTGGGGCGCTGGCCCGAACTGGGCAAGGAGCTGCGTGAACAGAGCTTGCCTCACCACCTCGGATGATGCGCGTCGGTAAAACGAACTCTTTGCGCGCAGGGTAGCCGAAGCGCCCAGTCCTGTACCGGCGTAATTGCCATGGTTGAGTGCCGGACCCAAGCGTGGGGAGCAACCGTACTTAATCCTTGCCCTCCACGATTTTGCTCCCGACGCTCGATAGTAACCAACGGTATTTTCGCGGCTACAGACCAACAGTCCGAAATCCCGGACTAAGTTGGCTCAATGCACTGGTTAGCTAGCCGTGGATCTGGTCTGCTGGTGACATGGAGAATAATGCGTCGCATGGGGGAATTCAGGTAGATCGGCCGGCCGCAGCATGGGGTGGCCGCATCGACGGGGAGGGAACCGGGCATCTTCGCTGGCACCAGCATGTAAATTCCGATCGGTTCGCACCTTCCGAGGAGCACTCCACATCGCGACCGGTCGCACTGCTCGGGTTTGCCTCAGACGCGGGAATATTGAGAAACCAAGGACGAACCGGCGCAGCTAGTGGTCCGCAGGCCTTGCGATCAGCGCTGAGCTCATTAGCAATTCATCAGCCACGCACGGTGCACGATACGGGCGACATCGTGGTGCTCGGCGACGAACTTGAAGCGGGGCAGGCGCGGCTGGCTACGGCAGTGTCAACACTGTTGGATGCTGGCATGATGCCGGTGGTACTGGGAGGTGGGCATGAGACGGCCTACGGATCTTTCAGTGGCCTCTTTGAGCATCTGCGGCAACAGGCAACGACGCGCATTGGAATTCTAAACTTAGATGCACACTTTGACCTGCGCACCGCTGCGCGGCGGAGCAGTGGAACGCCCTTCAAAGATATCGCCAACGACCTGCAAGAGGCCGGCCGGGAATTTAACTACGCGGTTCTGGGGATCAGCGAACCAAATAACACCCAGGTACTTTTTGATGAGGCTCAGGCACTGGGGGTCCGGTATTTAGTTGATGAGGATTGCGGCTTTTTGAGCCTGAACGAGGTCACCAAATTTGTTGACGAGTTCTTGGATTCCATTGACCAGTTGTATCTGACCATTGACCTTGACGTATTACCTGCTGCAGTTGCTCCTGGGGTAAGCGCCCCGGCTGCCTATGGAGTGCCGCTGGAAGTTATTCACGCGGTCTGCCGCCACGTGACACGAAGTGGAAAGCTCGCACTCGTTGATGTGGTGGAGCTGAATCCAAGCCTTGATATTGACGCACGGACCGCACGGACCGCTGCCCGGCTCATCAAAACCCTGATTGGAGTCTAGAAAGCGCATCTAGTTTGTGCTGATTGTGACAACAACTTTGAATGTTTGACCCCTCAAACATTATGCTGTGTGAAAGCGGATTTTGCGCTGAAGACACAAGCGAAATGATGTGAGCAACGGTGCGAGCAAGAAATGGCCAAGGGACCACTAGGTCGGTTCGCCGCGCGCTGGCACTGGTTTGCTCCTTTGCGCTGGTACTAACTGGATGCAGTGCTTCGACATCAGCGGAGGGGATTGCGCCGGAGGACCAGCGACCGGTGGTGCTAACAACCTTTACGGTGCTTGCGGACATCGCTCAGAACGTGGCAGGAGATCATCTGCGTGTTGAATCGGTGACCAAACTAGGCTCCGAAATCCACGGTTATGAGCCCACTCCGGATGATCTGCGACGCGCTTCGCATGCGGATCTTATCTTGGACCACGGAATGAATCTGGAAGCGTGGTTTGAACAATTTGTCCATGACAATCCGGCCCCGCACGTTACGGTCAGCGATCGAGTTACGCCGATAAACATTACCCAGGGCGCCGGAGAGGGGAAGCCCAACCCGCACGCGTGGATGAGCCCACTGAATGTCCAAACCTATGTTGATTCAATGATTATCGCGTTTAGCGAACTGGATCCGGCACATGCCGATGACTTCGCCGCCAACGGCAACGCTTACAAAATCAAACTCCAAGCCGTGCACGACTCACTCGTTGCCGACCTGGCAAAAGTACCCGAAGGCCAGAGGGTGCTGGTCTCCTGCGAGGGGGCGTTCAGCTACCTCACGCGGGACACTGGCCTACGTGAGAAGTACCTCTGGGCGGTGAATGCAGAGTCAATGGCTACCCCACGCAAGGTCGCCGCAGCCATCGACTATGTTCGCGAACATCAAATCCCCGCGGTCTTCTGTGAATCGACGGTATCGGACGCTGCAATGCAACGCGTGGTTGAATCCACCGATGCCCGGTACGGCGGGACGCTCTACGTCGATTCGCTCTCCGAACCCGATGGCCCAGTTCCCAGCTATTTGGACCTCATCACCCATGATGCCCAAGTCATTGCCCGCGCCTTACGAGGAGAAATGCCATGACACTCGCCATCGATGTCACCAATGCGACAGTTCACTATGGATCGCTGCTCGCCCTGGATAAAGCGTCAATTCAACTGGAGCGCGGATCTGTTTGCGGACTGGTGGGAATGAACGGATCCGGAAAATCTACACTCTTCAAAACCATTATGGGGTTGGTTAGACCCGACACCGGCAGCGTATTGGTCAACGGCACCAATCCACTGCAGGCGCGTAAATCAGGAGCCATCGGTTACGTCCCGCAAAACGAAGCTGTCGACTGGGACTTCCCTATTTCGGTACGTGAAGTAGTGATGACCGGACGCTATGGGCATATGGGATTCACCAGGCGCCCGAGGAAGTCAGACCATGAGGCGGTAGAGCAAGCGCTAGCCCGAGTTGAACTTACCGAGCAGGCTTCGCGGCAAATAGGCCAGCTCTCCGGAGGGCAAAAGAAACGCGCCTTTGTAGCCCGCTGTATCGCCCAAGAAGCGAACATCATGCTGCTCGACGAGCCATTCGCCGGAGTGGACAAGAGAAGCGAAGCAACAATTATCAAACTCCTGCGGGAAGTAGCGGACCAAGGCGGAAGCGTATTGATCTCGACCCATGACCTGCACGCGCTGCCAAACTTAGCAGATCAAGCAATACTTTTGATGCGAAAGGTACTGATGCAAGGAGACCCGCAGTTGGTTCTGCAACCAGAGAACCTCGCCATGGCCTTCGGGCTGGATCCTATGAATCGAGGCGAAGACGCATGAACCTCATCGAGTTATTAGCCGAACCGCTGGGGTACACCTTTATGGTGCGCGCGCTCGCCGTCACCGTGATCGCTGCGATTCTCTGTGCGGTGCTCTCCTGCTGGCTCGTGCTCATCGGCTGGTCGCTGATGGGTGACGCGGTATCCCACGCGGTATTGCCCGGGGTGGTGCTCGCATATATTGTCGGCGCACCATTTGCCTTGGGCGCCTTAGTCTTTGGTTTTTTGGCGGTTGCACTGATTGGGGGAGTACGCGATACCTCTAGGCTAAAAGAAGATGCAGCCATTGGAATCGTGTTTACCACTTTATTTTCCTTTGGGCTGGTGCTGATCTCAGTGACCCCAAGCCACCTTGATTTGAACCACATTATCTTTGGAAATCTGCTCGGGGTCTCCGCTGCAGACCTATGGCAGGTCATCATCCTGGGTGCGGTGACCTTCCTGATTTTGATCCTCAAACGCAAAGATTTCACGCTCTACGCTTTTGACTCAACCCACGCGCACGCGCTGGGCATGAATCCGCGAATGATCGGGGCGGTCCTTTTAGGGTTGCTTGCCATGACCTCGGTGGTGGCATTGCAGGCGGTGGGCGTCATCTTGGTGGTAGCGATGCTGATCATTCCGGGTGCGAGCGCTTATCTGCTGACAAATAGCTTCGGCAAAATGCTGGTGATTGCCCCGGCCTTGGCGGCACTGGCTGGGATTATCGGGGTGTACGTCAGCTACTACCTGGATGCATCTACCGGAGGGATGGTAGTGCTTTCGCAAGGCGCGATCTTTGTCCTGATCTACCTGTTTAGCCCACGCCAAGGGCTAATTGCGCACCGGTTCGCGGTGCGCAGGCGGCGCAAGAACTTGCAGCACGCAGGATAAGCCGTGCTACTCACGCAGCGTATGAGAGTGCCGAGGGAAACTTACTTTCCGAATACTCTTGCGAGCTAGAGAGACAATCCTCGCTGAGCGACGGCAGAATTTTGAGACTGCTGACGAACGCACGGGGAAAGCTTCCCGGCGTATGGTGTTGATGAATTCGCCTTGATTGATCGAATCGTAGGTTCGTACCCCAGGCGTTGTTCACTCCCTGCCGAAGTGCGCTTGTTCTCCTCGGATCAGCCGGCGGAGTCCAGGGGCGAAACCCAGACGGCTTCGGTGGCTCGCGCGCCGAGGCGGATCACCGTCGGCTCGCCATTTGCGGTGACCTCTAAGGTGTCGGAAAATGGTTCACCTGTCGCGATGTTTAATTGCGCGCCGACGATAATGCCGCTTTCCGAAAAGTACTGAAGCAGTTCCGAATCCGCATCGGAGATTCGTTCCACGCTGACTTTTTGCCCCGGCTTTGCCTGGGCAAGCAAGATCGCAGCGGGAAACGAAATCCTGCCTTCCGCGGTGGGGATAGGATCTCCATGCGGGTCACGGGTTGGAAAGCCGAGTAACTCATCGATTCGTTGAACCATGAAGTCAGACACCGCATGCTCTAGCTGTTCGGCCTCGTCATGGACCTGATCCCAGCGATACCCTAGCATTTGGACCAGAAAAGTTTCGATCAGCCGGTGCCTGCGTACCATCGTGACCGCATACTCACGGCCTAAGTCGGTCAATGAAACCGCACCATATGGCGCATGATCCAGTAAACCCTGTTGGCGCAGTTTAGACATGGCCCCGGAGACGGTGGAAAGTTTGACCCCGGCCTTTTCTGCGATCACGGTAGGGGACACCGCCTCATCAGACCATTCGTTGAGACTAAAAATGATCTTGAGGTAGTTCTGCGCGCTATCCGAAAGTTGAGTTACCGACACATCATCAATCATAGACAACTGTGCTGTGCGCGCCGAAGACGTGAATTGCGCATCGCGGATAAATCTGAGTTATTTGGTGACCTAGTCTGGCTTGGCTAAAAATTCACAAGTCATGGACTTGTTTTTAACAATTCCCACGAAGCCCCTATGTTGAGTTGCTGGCGCCGTCTTGACTTGAAAAACTTGTTAGGGAAGACTGTGTAATCGATTCCATGGAATCGATTACATGAATAAGCAAAGGAGCTTATTGGCCATGAACGCCGTCACCATCAAGGACGTTGCCAACGCAGCAGGAGTATCTGTTGCCACCGCATCGCGCGTCCTGTCAGGTCACCCGGCGACCTCGCCAGATTCCCGCGCTAAGGTTGAAAGCGCCGCGAAAGAATTGGGTTTCATGCCCAACGCGCAGGCCCGCTCACTGCGCTCCACTAAAACAGATTCCATCGCACTGTTGATCTCTGACGTGCGTAACCCCTACTTCTCAGACCTGGCCCATGCGGTGGAACAGCATGCACGCGCCGCCGGACTGATGACCTTTATTGGTAATGCCAACGAAGATGCCGCACAACAAGATGATTTTCTGGCCACCATGCTTTCACGCCGTGTGGACGGACTTGTCATTGTGCCCCAAGGGCTGAATGAAGAATCAAACCAGCCTAGCGAAATGATGAATCGGGTCCTTTCCAGCGGCATTCCCACCATCTTCGTGGACCGCGCGCTGCCTGGCGTTCAGGTTCCAGCAATCACCGCCAACAGCGCCCAAGCGCTGGATGAAGCGGTGGCAACCCTGCATTCCCTGAATCATCAGAAGATTGCCTTTATTGGCGGACCAAAGCACGCCTCCACCGCCCTTGAACGGTACAGCGCGTTCGAAACCGCACTGGCGAACAACGGACTGCATGCCGATGAAGCATTGCACTTTGTCGGTGACTTCCAGCCGGCCTCCGGCGCGCTAGCGGCTCAATGGCTCCTGGACAATCCCGCAAAACCCAGCGCCGTGATCATTGCGGATGCACCGATGGCCATAGGAGCGCTTCGCGTCTGGCGCGAATTGGGGGTGAGGGTTGGCGCTGACCTGTCGGTGATTACCTTCGATGAAGTCGATGCGATGCTCATTCACGACCCACCAATTGCCACTATCGGTCATGACCTGAGCCAGATGGGGAAAATGGCGGTTCAAGCCCTGCGCGAAGTGATGGCCGGCCAGAAACCGGAACCCGAAGAACTGATTAGCAAATTTACGCTGCGCACCTCGGTGGCGGTAGCCAAAGCAACACAAGTGATGGAAGGAAAGGTGCGCCCATGAGTAACGACGCTCTACTGGTCCTTGACCGAGTCTGCAAGTCGTTCGGCCCCGTCCAGGTAATCGATGAGGTGACCGTCGAGGTCCACGCCGGCAAGGTGTCGGTGCTGCTCGGCGAAAATGGTGCAGGCAAGTCCACCTTGATCAAGATGATCGCCGGAGTGCACAACGCCGATTCCGGACGCATCTTGATGAACGGCAAGGAAGTGCAGATCCCGGATACTAAGGCTTCCGAAGCTCTGGGCATCGCCACCATCCACCAGGAACTCAACCTGGTTCCCTCGATGACTATCGCTGAAAACATCACCTTAGGCCGTGTGCCGCGTCGCTTCGGGATTATCAACCGCCGCGAGATGCGCCGCATTGCCCGCGAAGCGCTGGACCAGCTGGGATTGAATCTTGATGTCAACACCCCGGTAGGCGACCTGGGCTTAGCCCAGCAGCAGCTAGTGGAGATCGCCAAGGCCCTTTCCCTGGACGCCCGCGTACTCATCCTTGATGAACCAACTGCGGCCTTGACCAACGCCGAAATTGCAGGCCTCTTTGAGGTCGTCAGCCAGCTCAAAACCAAGGGTGTGGGGATGGTCTTCATCAGCCACCACCTCGATGAGATTGCGGCCATTGGCGACTTCGTCAATGTATTGCGTGATGGAAAGTTCATTGCCACCGTCCCTGCAGATACCCCGGAGAACGAATTGGTGCGCCTGATGGTGGGCCGCGACATCGACGCGCAATTCCCGCGCCAAGCTGCCACTCCTGGCGAGCAGAACCTGCTGAGCGTGGAAAACCTCAGCGTAGGCCCACTGCAAAATATTTCGCTCTCAGTTCGACCCGGTGAGGTCGTGGCCCTCGCCGGATTGATGGGCGCTGGGCGCACCGAACTGATCCGCGCGATTGCCGGAGCGGATAAATACACGTCAGGCACCGTGAAAGTTGCCGGCAAAAAGCTACCGCGCAATGACGTGGCTGCGGCCACCCGTGCAGGGTTAGGCCATGTGCCTGAAGACCGCAAAACTCAGGGCCTGGTACTGGACGCTTCGGTCGCCGAGAACATCGGTTACGCCACCATGGCATCCACCGCTACAGCGGGACTGGTAGACCGCAAGGGGCAGCGTGAACGCGCCGAGAAGGTTGCCGCCCGTCTGCGGATCCGCATGGGAAATATTGACCAGCCGATTCGTTCACTCTCCGGAGGCAACCAGCAAAAGGCGGTCTTTGGCCGCTGGTTCTCCGCCGGAGCCAAGGTGCTCTTGCTGGATGAACCAACCCGCGGCGTAGACGTCGGAGCCAAGGTAGAAATTTACGAACTGATCAATGAGATCACCGCCTCCGGAGGCTGCGTACTGATGGCCTCCAGCGAACTGCCCGAAGTGCTGGGCATGTCCGACCGCGTCCTGGTGATGAGCCAGGGCCGGATCGCCGGAGAGCTAGCCACCAATGAAGCCACTCAAGACAGCATCATGGCCCTCGCCGTGAGCAATGTGCACCGCGAAGATGAAATGGGAAAGAAGTAATGAGCAGCGTAGCCACCACACCCAAGAAGGGCTTTGACTTCAAGGCATTCCTTGCAAACAACGGTGCCCTAGTCGGCCTGGTTGTTCTTTGCCTAGCCATGTTCATCGCGACCCCGCGCTTTCTGACCGGGCCGAACCTGATGAATATCGGCATCCAGGTCTCCACCATTGCGGTGATGGCCTTCGGCATGACCTTCGTGATCGTCGCCGCCGGTATCGACCTTTCGGTCGGTTCCATCGCAGCGATCTCCGCGATGACCTCCTCCTACTGGGTAACCACCGCGGGTTTGCCCGATGGGCTATCGATTGTTGTTGGTTTGGCCATCGGCGGGTTGTGCGGCTGGGTTACCGGTGCCATGAGCGCCTACGGCAAACTACCGACCTTCATCGCCTCGCTGGCGATGCTCACCATTGTCCGCGGGCTGACCCTGGTCATCTCCGACGGGCGCCCCATCGCCACCGGCGATTCGGTGTCCTGGCTGGGCGGGGATCTGGGCTTCATGCCGGTACCCATCCTGATCCTGATTGTCTCCGGTCTGATCGCAGCGTTCGTGCTGAACCGCACCATCATCGGTAAGAACGCCTTCGCCGTGGGTGGCAACACCGAAGCCGCTCGTCTGTCGGGTATTCCGGTCAAGCGCGTACTAGTGACCGTGTTTGTCATTTCCGGTATCTTCGCCGCACTGTCGGGCATGATTCTTGCAGGCCGTCTGGACTCGGCACAGCCGACCTTGGCCAGCGGTTATGAGCTGGACGCCATCGCGGCGGTTGTTATCGGCGGCGCTTCACTGTCCGGCGGTGTGGGTCGTATTTCCGGAACGCTCATCGGTGCGCTGGTCCTCGCGGTCATCCGCAACGGCCTGAACCTGCTTTCGGTCAGCGCCTTCTGGCAGCAGGTAGTGATCGGCTTGGTTATCGCGATTGCCGTGGGCTTCGACGTACTTCGCCGCAAGAACGTGCGCCACTAATAGTTTTTGTATCACTGTTTCTGACACCATTTAGTTCAAGGGAGAACCCAATGAAAAACATCGTACGTAAGAGCACCGCACTGACCCTCGGTCTAGCACTGGTCTTGGGTGCCAGTGCCTGTGGCCGTGGCGAGGCAGCCGCCGAGGGCGGCAAGGCCACCTTGGCAGTGTCCACGCTGAACAACCCATTCTTCGTTGACCTGCGTGACGGCGCACAGGCAGAAGCCACCGAACTGGGCATCGACCTGTCCGTAGTTGACGCGCAGAACGATTCGGCCAGCCAGGCTAACCAGCTGGCAACCGCCGCTACCGATGGCACCGAAGGTATCATCATCAACGCAGTAGATACCGAAACCGCCGAAGCCGGCCTGGCCCCGATCGTTTCGGCAGAACTGCCAATCGTCGCAGTTGACCGCTCCGTAGGCGCCACCAAGGTCGCTTCATTTGTCGCTTCAGACAATGTTGCTGGTGGCGAGCAGGCAGCCAAGGCACTCGCAGAATCGCTGGGTGGCAAGGGCAAGATCATCATCCTTGAAGGTGTACCAGGCGCTTCGGCAACCAACGAGCGTGGCGAAGGCTTCACCAAGGGTCTGAAAGAATTCGGCGACATCAAGGTGGTCTCCAGCCAGACCGCTAACTTCGACCGTGCCGAGGCACTGGACGTAGTGACCAACCTGATGCAGTCCAACCCAGACGCCACTGGCGTACTGGCGATGAATGACGAAATGGCTCTGGGCGCTATCCAGGCACTGGGGGCCAAGGCAGGCAAGGACGTCAAGGTTGTAGGCTTCGACGGTACCGAAGATGGCTTCAAGGCAGTCGAGGCTGGCACCTTGGTCGCCACCATCGCGCAGAACCCAGCCGAGCTAGGCAAGCAGTCGGTCCAGATCTTGGCTAAGGCCATGAAGGATGAAGCAGTTGAAGAAGTAGTTCAGGTTGCCGTTGACACCGTCAACACCGACAACGTCGCCGACTACGTCACGAAGTAAGTACCCGCAGTACCTCATTTCGCCGGGCGAGAGCTCAACTGAGCTATACCAAGCTAAGGAATAATCATGACGGACAACATCCAAGTCACTATCGTTGGTTCGAGCAATGTGGACATCACCGCGTTGATGAACCGCCTGCCTGGCCCGGGTGAAACCGTGTTGGCTGATTCCTACCAGCTTTCGCCCGGCGGCAAAGGGGCAAATCAGGCTCTGGCCGCGCAGCTCGCAGGCGCCAGCACCGAATTTATCGGTGCAGTAGGCGAAGACTCGCACGCGAAGATCGCGCTAGGCCAGCTTGAAGAAGCAGGGGTGAAGCTTGATCGCGTCTCAACTTCCAGCCTACCTACCGGCGTGGCAATCATTCAGGTGGATGCCGGCGCGGAAAACTCCATCGCCGTGGTGTCCGGAGCTAACTCCTCGGTCACCGCTGAGGTAGTCAACGCTGCCGGTGCACTGCACGGCATTGTGGTGCTGCAAGGGGAAATCCCCGCCTCAGGCATCAAAGCCGCTATGGATCTGGCGGCCGATAAGGTGGTGCTCAACCTGGCACCGGTGATCGAACTGGACCGCGATTACCTGCTCAAAGCCAACCCGCTGGTGGTCAACGAGCATGAAGCGGCGCTCATCTTGCAACAGCTCGATGGCAGTGAAACTGTGTCTGCCGAATCCGAACCGGTCCTTGCCGAGAAGCTCATGGCCCATGGTCTAGCCTCGCTGGTCATCACGTTGGGTGTCAATGGCTGTTTGGTGGCTGAACGCGGCGCTGAAATTCAGCAGCTGCCTGCGGTTAAGGTCAAGGCAATGGACACCACCGGTGCTGGTGACGCATTCACCGGTGCGGTGGCAGCCCGTCTGGCTCACGGTGACACTCTGGCACAAGCAGCAGATTTCGCTGGAAAGTTCGCGGCGCTGACCGTGCAGGCACATGGTGCTCAGGCTTCCTACCCGCGTTCCCTAGACGCACTCTAAGACAGAACTTTTCGAGCAAGACCTAAGGAAGCATTCGTGCTGAAATCCGAAATTCTCAACGCCCCGCTACTTGGCGCATTGGCCAAGTTGGGGCACACCGACACGGTGGTTATCGCCGATTGCGGTTTACCACTTCCTGCTGGTCCAACAGTCATCGATTTAGCGCTGGTTCAAGGACTGCTCAGCTTTGAGCAGGTACTAGATGTACTCAGCCGTAATATGGTGATCGAGTCCAGCACACTGGCCAGCGAAGCCAAAGACGGAGCAGTTCAGGAGCTGTGTGCGTCCTACGGACTGGAGCCGCAATTCATCACTCATGAGCAGCTCAAAGCCGAATTGCCCAACGCCAAGGTTATCGTGCGCACCGGGGAATCAACTCCCTTTGCCAACGTGATCCTGCACTGCGGGGTAGCTTTCTAAGACCAAGCCGAAGCCGGTATCGACAGTTGGTCGATGCCGGCTTTTTGTGCAAAAAAATGTGCTTTGTTCCGATCAAAGCGAAGTGTGGCTTACGAGCATTTTGCAATATTCAACGGCTTCGGTGAGCCGGCGCGACAAGGGGACACCAGGCATTGTGCACAATACAATTTCTCTGACCTGTCCTCCGTCTGATAACGGCTTGTACACGATGGGGAGCCCATCGAAACTCAAGTCATTAGGTGGACGAACACCTGTAACGGTAAAACCTAGGCCCCGCGCTACCGCAGAACGGATTGTTTCGATGGAACGGCTGGTGAGCAACGGTTCGGAATGTGCACCGTGCTCCCGTAGAAGATTAGTAACCAGTGTGGAAATTGGCTCTTGATCTAAGAGCACGTGCGGATATGACGCGAGCTCATCTAAATTGATGGAGTCTTTTTCAGCGAGAGCATGTTCTGGAGGAAGCGCTATATACAGTGGATGGCTCCCCAACGAATGGTAGACCAGCCCGCCGGATACGTGCTGTTTATAGGCCAATATCCCTTCGCATCGTCCAGAGCGCAGATCATCCTCAATAGCGCGCGGCGAGCCCTCGAAAAATCTTAAGATGACATCTGGAAAATTATCCGTGAAATGCCCAGCAAGCCGTGGCAACAAGGTAGGGGACAAGCTTTCGAAACAACCTAATCGAAGTACGCCGCTCACCGCATGGCCGAAAGAGGCAGCCCCGTCTTCAAGTTCTTGTAACTGTTGCAGTACTGATTGAACCGTAAGGCTAAATGCTCGGCCAGCTGGAGTGAGTGATAGATTTCGTGACTTCTGACGGACGAATAGTTGTATGTTGAGTGCGGTTTCTAACTGCAATATTCCCGCAGAAAGTCCGGCCTGACTGACGTGACAAACCTTAGCCGCAGCAGTTGCACTTCCCGTTTCGAGAACGGCCTGAAAATATTCAAGCTGTCTAATCGTCATTCGGATCATGAAGCAATTCTAGGTCCATAATTGAGCGGCAAGTCGATTGCATTACTTCGTAGGCGTCTNGGAAGACGCCTACGAAGTAGGGATTGATTCGTCGCTGGTCTTGAGGCTGATGGTATCTAAATCATGAGCGATAATTAGCCGACCGTCGTATTCCTTGGCGGCTTCTTGCCAACTTTCTAGAGGCGCGTTGGCAGGTACCAGGTGATGTAAGACTAAGGTTCCAACATTCGCCATGCTTGCAATACGCCCTGCATCTAGGGCGGTTGTGTGCGAGCGGCGATGGTGAGACATCACTGATTCGCGGACTTCCGGGTCCGGGTATGTGTTTAGGGCTTGTTGACCTACCACTTCAAGGTTGATGGCCTCATGAAAGAGCACGTCGCAATCTTGCGAAATCGTAATCAAATTTTGGCAGTAGCCCGTATCTCCCGAAACAACGATTGAGCCGTAACGTGAGTCGAAACGGAAGGCATATGCGGGTGCCGTTGGGTGATGATCAACCAAAATTGCGCTTACGCTTACCCTCTCATCTCGAAAAATCACGAACGGTTCCATTTCTGGAGCAACGTTTTCGTTGGGATCAAAGGGAAGGCCCGCAGGAAGCGCAATATCTTTGATATCGAATTTGGTAGCTGGAGAAGGCGATCCGTAATCAAAGATCCGGTCGTTGATATCTGCCGAGTAAGTACGCACAAGTCTGTCAAGGGTTTCAGTTATTCCGGGGACAGGCGATTCCGGATTAACAGGTGTCGGAACTTCCTTCGCAAGAGGTGTCAGCGGAGGTAATTTTCCCCGGTTGCCGGGTCCTAGAATTTTGACTTGCCGGTCTCCGATTTCGTTTCGTGCGAAGAGAAAAAGACTAGCCAAATCAACGGTGTGATCAGAATGCATATGTGTAATAAACAGTGCTTCGACATCTCCGAACCGGTGACCTGCTCGCCGTAGCTGGCGGCCGGCACCATATCCGAAATCTACGAGATAAACCTTGCCGTCGACGACGATAGCCGTGCTGATTCCGGCATCTATGTCGTCTCGCCCCCACCAAACAGGCCCACCAGCGGTACCTAAGGCGATAGCGTGCATACCTTCTTCAACTACTTGCTTAGACAATTTGAGACTCGTTTCTATAAATTTACCCGTACCAAAATCTCAACTTATTTAGAACATTGAAGCAAACATAATTTACTTATGCACTGCATCGATACTTAGTGTTATCCGAGGCATNCGACAGCGTGCAATTATGAATTCAANGACGTGGCGACCGTCACAAGAAGTCTTGGTTTGAATGAACTGCTCCTGGAGGANAAANNAATTATGAAATCCACGAAAATANGTGTTCTGCTAGCGACCGCTGCAATTTTTGCGTTGGGTATGACATCTTGTTCATCCGGTGAATCCACGGCTTCTGATGGTTCGAAAGACACCCTGAAGGTCAGCGTTGATGGGACCACTTCTGGAGCAGCCATAGAACTGGGCATCGCACAAGGTTTCTTCAAAGATGAAGGACTTGAGCTTGAGATCAGCACCAATGGAAATCCTCCTGCAGCATCTGCAGCGCTACAGAGTAACCAGATAGATTTTGGGTCAATCCCTTTGATTCCGGGCATCAACGCACAGAAGAAGGGCATTCAGGTAACTTCGGTCGCTCCTGTTGTCGGGTATCCGGAAGGTGTTAAGGCGGATTCCGAGTTCGATACCTATGGTGTCTATGTGAATCCAGATAGCGNCATAAGTTCTCCAAAGGATCTTGAAGGCAAGAAAGTCGGCGTCAACGCACGCAAGGCCATTTTCGAAGCCTTTGTCACAGATGAGGTTGCCAAGGATGGCGGAAACCCTGAGAACGTCGACTGGATCGCTCTAGATTTTGGATCGCAGATTGAATCGCTCAAATCCGGACGCGTTGATGCAATTACGCTCCCTATGCCTTTTACTCTTGAAGCTGAGNCCAATGGTGCCAAAAAACTTTGGAGCCCGGGTGTTGCTTTTTATGAGAGCGGGATGACAAGCACTTGGATGGTTGGACCNGAAATGTCAAAGGACAGCGACACAATTGCTAAGTTCCAGCGTGCAGTCGTGAAGTCCAACGANTATGCGAATGAGCATCGTGCAGACGCGGTGGCAGCTGCGGCTGAACTAACTGGAATCGATGCCAAGGTGATTACAGATAGCGGAAAGTTCACATACTTCCCGACAGTGATGGATACCAGCGATATCAGCCGTATTAGTGAAAAGCTGGTAAAAATTGGCTTCCTTGATTCGCCTTTGGAAGTCACTGACACGACTGCTATCCCACTTCCTTAACTGGTCGTTTTTCTTCATATAAGGAGCTGGAATCGTGAGCAACGTAAGTTCTCGAAAGGTAGCCCTCGGTGCTGCAGGCCTCTTCATGGCAGTACTTGCCTGGTACCTAATTGCTCTCGGACCGATGAGAGAATCACCGTTACCGGCACCCACGCAGGTATTTTCCGCAATGATCGCAATGGTGCGAGACCTAGCTTTTTGGGAATCGTTAGGTATTACCATGTTGATGGCAGCCAAAGGGTTTGCGTGGGCATTGCTCGTGGGAGTGCTTCTGGGCATGGCCATCGGGTGGTTTGGGCTGGTAGGTAAAGCACTGAGTTTTGTCGTGGAATTCCTTAAACCAATTCCGCCAATTGTGATCATGCCTTTGGCAATCTTAGTGCTTGGTCCCACCCAACGTATGGGGGAATTCCTCGTATTTTACGGTTGTCTGCTCCCGATTCTCTATCAGACTGCTGCTGGAGTAAGAGAAACGGACCCCGTTGCTATTCAAACAAGTCGTTCTTATGGTGTCGGAACAGGCGAAATTCTTGGACGAGTAGTTTTACCTTCCGCCTCGGCATTTATCGCTACTGCAATCAGAACAGCGATACCGATCTCACTGATCGTTTCCGTAGTAGCGGGGCTTCTCGGGGGAGGCCCTGGGCTAGGTTCGGAAATTCAGCGAGCATTAAGCGCTAATGAAACTGCCGATCTTTATGGGCTCGTTCTGATCCTTGGTGCAGTCGGATTGCTCTTGCAGTTGCTCAGTGGCGGGATTGAATCGAAAGTACTCAGCTGGCACCCGTCCTATCGAAAGTTGGTGCATTAATCGTGGCTAGGTCTTCAGACAAATCAGTCAGGCGTCATCAACGGATAGGGATGACCCTACAAATCGGTGTTCCGGTATTTATTCTTGCCATATGGTGGGCATGGTCAAATTCCAGCAGCAATCCATTTTTCCCGCCATTATCAGAGATTCTGGTCAGATTCCGGGAGCTTTGGCTCTTCGATAAGTTCCTCAGTGACATTGTGCCGAGCTTGAGTAATCTCGTCATTGGTTTTGCTATCGCAGTATTGCTGGGGGTGATCCTAGGACTCGTATTCGCGCTCGTTCCAGTGCTCGAAGAATTATTGTCTCCACTTATTCACTTTTATCGGGCAGTTCCTTCGATCGCTATCATTCCAGTCTTCATCAGCCTGATGGGTTTCGGTAATGAAGTCCGGCTTTTAGTGATAATTCTGGCGGCGTTCCCGCCAACATGGATTGCGACAATGGATGGAATCAAAGCTGTTGAGCCTCAGCTCCATGAGGTGGCGAAGGTATTTCGCATTACAAATGCAGAACGCGTCTTTGGGATGTTCTTGCCATCGGCGTTACCCCAAATTTTCACCGGATTACAAGCAAGCCTACAGTTTTCATTTGTCGTCATGATTGCTACTGAAATGCTTGGTTCATCGGTGGGCATCGGTGCAATGACCATCCTCGCGCAACAGAGCTTTGCAAGTGTAGATATGTGGGCCGGAATTGTACTTCTAGGCGTAATTGGCTTCTTGTCGAATTATTTGCTGGGCCGGCTAAGAGCACGGGTACTGAGCTGGTACGACAAGTCTAAAGCCCTGCAGTTAGCTGCCTAAGGGGGATGAAAATGTACGTAGGAACTGAAAAAGTCAAATGTCCAAACCACAATCGAGGATAATCCAGTGCAAGCAAATGTTGAGTTTGAAAAAATGTCAGCAAAGCGCTATGGCTCCGGTCCAGAGATTCTTACCGATCTCAACATGGAAGTTATGCATGGAGAGATTGTTTGTCTGGTTGGTCCGTCTGGCGTTGGCAAGACGACATTGCTAAAGTCCTTGGCTGGGCTACACGACATTACGACCGGAACAATTGAAGTCAATGGACGGGTCATGTCAGGACCGCCAGAGGAAATGGCACTTGTTTTCCAAGACTATAACCGTTCGTTGATGCCATGGCTGACCGTTGAAGGAAATCTCAAATTTCCCTTGCGTCACTTAAAGCTGGGCCGCCAGGAAGTCTCTCACCGTATCAAAGCAGCACTGAAAGAAGTCGGTTTAGAGCGTGCCGGTGCTAAATACCCGTGGCAACTTTCCGGAGGTATGCAGCAACGCGTGGCCATCGCCCGCGCGTTGGCTTACAAGCCACAGATCTTAATCATGGATGAACCTTTTGCTTCGGTGGATGCACAAACACGGTTTGAACTTGAAGACTTGACCCGTAGCATCCGTGACGACCTTGGGATGACGATACTGCTGGTAACCCACGACATTGATGAGGCTGTTTACCTCTCCGATCGTGTTGTCGTGCTTGGTGGACAGCCAGCAACAGTACTCGAGGTCGTGGATGTCCCATTAGGCAAACAACGCGACCAAGTCGAAACACGAGCCACGCCTGCCTACGCAGATTTGCGTAGTGACGTAATGCGTATGATTCGCACAGCATCATCGGCTTCGCGAGCATAGACCCGTTCCCGGGTAGGAGCCGAGCATCAAATTACGAATCCGTGTGTGGTGTTGCTAGACGGAGAAACGGATAACTGGGTGGTAGCCATAAATTGAGACTCGTGGTTACCACCCGGCCATCTGCTTACTCGCGACTTGACGATAAGTTATGCGCTGAACATCGAAAAGTAAATGCCTGCTTTCATTGATGAAGTCTCATGGTTAGTACATTCTGGCTCCATATGTCCATCGACGGAGCCTTCCGCTTCAGAATCATCGACTTGGCGTGTCACTGCTGGCTCCTAGAATGGTGGATATGGAACCAGACGAGCTTGGAGCCCAGGACAGGGAACTGTTCTCACGTATTGCGCCCGAGGCGGGGCTCCTGCTCGGTGCTGGGCGTGCCATCCTATTACAGCTCGCGCACCCGCAAATTGGCTTGGCTATTGCCAACCATTCGGACTTTGCCTCGAATCCGCTCAGTCGTCTGATTCATACGCTCGGCTACATTTATGCCTTGAGCAATGGCACCGAAGAACAGCAACGAAGAATCGTTGACCACGTTGACACCGCCCACGCACCGGTACGAGGAAGCCGAGACGTGGAGCAAGGCACCCCTGCTTATTCGGCGCTGGATCCTAAATTGCAGTTATGGGTTGCAGCGACGCTCTATGACTCAGCACGGGTGATTGCCGCGCAAGTTCTTCCCAGCTNTGGGTCGCAGGACGAGGAAGATCTCTATCGGCAATACGCCCGGCTAGGTGACGCGTTACAGATGCCAGAGCATTTCTGGCCGGAAGACCTTCGCGCTTTTGATAACTACTTGGACCGCACGCTAGAAAACCTTGTTGTGAGTCAACAGATTCGTGCATTGGCCGAAGAACTCTTTGCTGGAAGGAACGCCCCATGGTGGATCCGCGCAGGACTGCCGCTGATGCGCGATGTGACCATTGCTCAGCTTCCACTGAGGGTGCGCGAAGAATTCGGATACGTAGTTACCGAAAAGGTGCGCAAGCGTAACCGGCGAACTGTCTCGTTTGTTCGCGTAGCTACCCGCATTCTGCCCAAGCTCCTCAGACAAGCACCGATGAGATTGATGCTGCACCATGTCGACCGGATGAGTTAGTCATCAGCAATCTGCGGTTCCCGGTCTTTCGCATGGTGAGGAATCAGGATTCGTGGCAACGCCAGCAATAAGAATAGTGTCACCGCGATTAACGGACCACCAATCCAGGCACCAGTTTGCCAACCAAAAAGCACCTGCAGGACGAACCAAACACAGCCTGAGACCAGCAGTCCCACACCTAGACCCACAATCTTCAGCACGATATGACCCAAGGCCACGGTTTGCTCTTTGAGGCGTTGCCCAAAGAAGTAACGGTGCACGGCAACCGGAGTAATCAGCAACAAAATAAGTAGGGTTGCAGCCACCAACAAGACGATGTAGACAATCTCGTCGTTGTGGCTGAGCATTTCAAATCGCGCTTGAAAAGGCAGTACGACCAGGAACGCTGCGAGAATCTGCACACCGGTCTGCATTACACGCATTTCTTGCAGTAGCTCGTTCCATTGCCGGTGTGGTGCACCGTCACTGGTATCGGGGTGGGAACGCTTGTTGTTCATGGTTCTCCTCGACTATGTCCGCTGCCGGAGCCAACGGTTCTGGAACACTAACTATGCCAATGTCCATGATGACTGCCAAGTGCTTCGCGAATCTCTATCCAAACTGTCGGTGGCTCTGTATATCTTGAGACATCCCAAGAGGAAGTAGCTAGGTGAAATTTATGGAGATGAATCTGGAACCACATATCAAANCAGATGTTTGGACTATGCCGGACAAAGGATTGTCGTGGTGTGATTGCGGCAAGAACCATCCGCTGACCANAGACATCGTGAAGGGCTTTGCCGAAGAACTCGGGATCAANNCACAAGACTCAATCTCGCATCACCAACTGGTGGAACTGACCATGGAAGTGTGGAACTACGAATCGGTGTGCCGGTTTTTCCATTTGGCGCTGAACGAATCCGCACAGCGCGTCCACGGGTCAGTAGCTGACAGCTACCCGCTGGGTATCGGATTGGACATCGTTGGATACTTTTCTAAAACATGGCAAGGCTGCCCGGACGAAGATTGTTGGGGTGAGGACTGAGACGACTATTATCATCAGTCATGTGTTGCCGAAACCATGAGAATACCTGAGTGAAGTTGTTGAAATTGAGCTGTAGCGCCCACGGCGCATACTGTGGGGAAGATGGAGAGCATTGCACAGAATTTGAACACGGCAAAGCACGACGGATTTATTCACGTACGTGGGGCGAACGAAAATAATCTTGACAATGTTGAGGTGCGCATCCCGCGCGATGCCATTGTTGCTTTCACCGGGGTCTCCGGTTCAGGCAAGTCTTCGCTCGCTTTCGGTACCATTTTCGCCGAATCCCAGAGGCGTTTTCTCGAATCTGTCGCACCCTATGCAAGGCGCTTAATCGCTCAGGGGCACAGCCCAAAGGTTGAGTTCATTTCCGGGCTTCCGCCGGCCGTGGCCTTACAGCAACGCCGAGGTTCCGCTAGTTCACGCTCCAGCGTGGGTACGGTAACCACGCTATCGAACTCGGTGCGAATGTTGTTCTCTCGCGCCGGAACTTATCCCGCCGGGGCCAGCAGACTTGAATCAGACTCGTTTTCCAGGAACACGGCCGTAGGTGCTTGCCCGGAATGCCACGGTGTTGGCACTGTGCATTCGGTCAGCGAAAGTTCGCTAGTTCCTGACCCGACTTTGAGCATCCGCGATGGAGCGATTGCCGCATGGCCAGGAGCTTGGCAAGGCAAAAATCTACGTGACATCACTACGCATCTTGGCTACGACATCGACGTGCCATTTGAGAAGCTCGGCAGGAAAACCCGCGATTGGTTGCTGTTCACCGAAGAACAACCTGTAGTTGAGGTGACACCCGAGCGGGACCGCGTAGCCAAACCCTACAAAGGACGTTTTTGGAGCGCCGAACGCTACGTGCGCCATACCGTGGCCACGTCCAAGAGCGAAAACCTGCGGACCAAGGCATTGGCCTTTATGATTTCTCAGGACTGTGTTCAGTGCAGCGGAACAGGATTTCGCAGTGACTCATTAAAAGTACTTTTTGCGGGGTTGAACATTGCCGAGTTCAACTCACGTTCCTTGCAATCTTTAGCCCAGTTGCTGCGCCCCTTCGCCACCGACTCCGAAGGTCAAGCGCAAGCCGATGTGGTCAGCACAATTAGTACCGACCTGTTGGCTAGAGTCCAGGTGCTTCTGGAACTGGGGCTAGGTTATCTGAGTCTTGACCGCAGCACTCCAACGCTATCGCCGGGGGAGATGCAAAGACTTCGCATCGCCACGCAACTTCGCGCCGGTCTGTTCGGTGTAATTTACGTACTCGACGAACCCTCTGCAGGGTTGCACCCGGCAGACGTGCAACCGCTGATCGAGGTGCTTGATGCACTAAAGGCCGAGGGAAACTCCGTCTTTGTTGTGGAACACAACATGGATGTGGTGACCCGTGCCGAATGGATTGTGGATGTGGGTCCCGGCGCAGGCAGCGGGGGAGGGCAAGTACTTTATAGTGGAGAAGTCTCCGGCCTCGCGCAGGTAGAAAGCTCGGTGACACGTCAGTTCCTGACCCCTAAACCTGCCCCGAGGCGGAAATTACGAACCGCTAACGCCTGGATGGAACTGCAAGGAATCAAGCTACATAACTTGAGGAATGTGGACGCTAAATTCCCCTTGGGAATCTTTAGCTCGGTGACCGGAGTATCTGGGTCTGGAAAATCGAGTCTTGTCTCGGTGGCACTGGCCCAAGCCGCAGGCGGGAACGCACTGGGGGAGGCCGAGGAATCCGAAGACTCGATGGAGCACGCGGTAATTAGTCAGGTCCACGGTGCCGACCAGATTAACCGTGTAGTGCTGATGGATCAGAAACCTATCGGACGTACGCCGCGCTCAAATGTTGCCACCTATACCGGGCTCTTCGACGCGGTTCGAAAGACCTTTGCAGATCAACCCTTAGCTCGGAAGCGAGGCTACGGTGCGGGACGCTTCTCCTTCAACGTAACCGGCGGACGCTGCGAGAATTGTTTGGGTGAAGGGTTCCTGGAAATTGAACTGCTTTTCTTGCCCGGAACCTACGGCCCTTGTCCGCAGTGCCACGGTACGCGTTACAACGAACAGACCTTGGAAGTTGAGTATCAAGGAAAGAACATCGCTGAAATTCTTGAATTGAGCGTGACTCAAGCAGAAGAATTCCTAGCTGAAATACCTGCAGCGGCCCGGGCACTAGCGACCCTTCGCGAGGTTGGGCTGGGATATCTGAAACTTGGACAGCCAGCTACAGAGATGTCCGGTGGTGAGGCACAGCGCATCAAACTCGCTACCGAGTTACAACGCCAACGACGTGGCCACACGTTGTATCTGCTCGACGAGCCGACCACCGGACTGCACCCAGCAGATGTTCAGCTATTGATCGCTCAGCTGCACCAACTCGTAGATCAAGGAAATACGGTAATAGTCGTGGAACATCATATGGATGTGGTGGCAGCCAGCGACTGGGTCATCGATTTGGGTCCAGCCGGCGGAGATGGCGGTGGCCAAATTGTCGCTACCGGAACCCCGCAGCAGGTCGCAAAAAATCCGGCCAGCCGAACCGCGGAATTTCTTGCGCGTCGACTGGCCGGAGAACAAAAATAATTAGCTATTGCGAAGCTGTGCAAAGGGCGGGGTGTGGACTCCCGCAGCGACAGCCTCGGCGGGATCATCACCGAGATGGATCATTCTATTCTCGTCATCAACATGGACCACGCTTGGTACGTAAGTGCGGGCTTCAGCATCTTGCATCTGCGCGTAACTGATGATGATCACCAGATCTCCGGGGTGCACCAGGTGCGCGGCTGCACCGTTGATTCCAATGACACCACTGCCAGGTTCACCGGCAATGGTGTAGGTTTCCAACCGTGCACCATTGGTAACGTCCACGATGCTGACCAGCTCGCCAGGCAGGATGTCCGAGGCTGCCAGTAGATCAGAATCGATCGTGATTGAGCCGACGTAGTGCAGGTCAGCCTGGGTGACGGTTGCGCGGTGGATTTTGGACTTAAACATGGTGCGTTGCATGGAACGAGTTCCCAATCTTCAAGAAGGTTAGCGGTGCCAGTTTACTACCTAGCATGGCTAACCGTCTGTGAACTACCTGCCCTGCGCGCGATGTAACGCTGAAATTACGGTCCCGTCGGCCAGCAGTTCGTAGGCTGCCTCCAGCTCAGCGGAGAGGAAACGGTCCTCTCCGGGGCCTGCTACTCTGCTGCGGATGACCTCGTGGACGGCACCTGTGATGGGTGCCGGAGTGAGTGGCTTTCGCAGGTCTAAGGCTCGCGAAGCAACGACTAATTCGATAGTCAATACGCGGCGCAGGTTATCCACCGCGGTGCGTAGCTTGCGTGCTGCATGCCATCCGAGGGACACATGGTCTTCCTGCATTGCCGAGGAGGGAATGGAATCAACGCTGGCAGGTACCGCCAGACGCTTATTTTCTGCCACTAGTCCGGCCTGTGTGTACTGCGCGATCATCATTCCGGAGTCCACGCCGGGATCATCGGCAAGGAACGCAGGAAGATCTCGAGAACGAGCTGGATCAAGCATGCGGTCGGTTCGCCGTTCGGCAATAGAACCAAGGTCTGCCACGGCGATTGCCAAGAAATCCAGGACGTAGGCGACCGGTGCCCCGTGAAAGTTTCCGTTGGAAGAGACCTCTCCGGAGGGAAGCACTACGGGGTTATCGATTGCCGCAGCTAACTCGCGGGTCGCAACCATCCGCGCATGGGTGATGGTGTCTCGCACGGCCCCGGTGACCTGTGGGGAGCAACGTAATGAATACGCGTCCTGGACACGTCCATCACCTTCGCGGTGTGAAGCCACAACCTGCGAACCCTGAAGTGCGCCAAACATGTTGGCCGCGCTAAGCGCCTGGCCTGGATGTGGACGCAGCGGTTCGTGAAGTTCGGGACGGAACACCTGATCCGTGCCGAACTGGGCTTCCACACTCATGGCTGCGCTGACATCTGCGATATCGGCTAGATCATCAAGGTCAGCCAACGCCATCACGAGCATGCCCAGCATGCCATCGGTTCCGTTGACCAGCGCAAGACCTTCCTTTTCAGCCAGCTCTAAGGGGGTGATTCCAGCCTCTGCAAGTAGCTCGGGCACTGGGCGGTTTACTCCGTGTTTGTCGGTCGCTTCACCTTCACCCATAAGAACTAACGCGCAATGCGAAAGTGGTGCGAGGTCTCCGGAGCAGCCAAGTGAACCGTATTCGCGTACGACAGGGGTGATCCCGGCGTTTAATAGGGCGACCATGGTTTCAAGCACTACCGGGCGCACCCCGGTGCGTCCACTGGCTAGCGTCTTCGCGCGGAGGAACATCAATGCGCGGACTACTTCACGCTCTACCGGGGCACCCATGCCTGCGGCATGTGAGCGGATCAGNGAGCGTTGTAACTTGGCGCGGTCTGCCGGAGCGATATGTCGTGTAGCTAAAGCNCCAAAACCAGTGGAGATGCCATAAACCGGAGTTTCAGAAGCCGCCANTGCATCAATATGTGTGCGGACTTCGGCTAATTTCTCGCTCACTTCGGCCGAGATATCNACCTGAATATCATGACGNGCAACGTGGAGGACGTCCTGTTCCGTCGTATTGGNCAGATGAAGCGTTACCGAAGCAGGCGAGGTATTCATGAAGGTGTTCCGTTCGTAAGTGAAGCTGTCTCTAACGTCTATTCTTCGCCAGAATCAGCGTGTATTTCGCTTGCTCCGCACTAATCTGTCTGTTATTTCGGACAGGACGTGAAGCCCTTAGCTAGTTTTGTATAGTTCGGAAAAATTCATCGAAATGTCATTAATTAAATGTCGCATTTCGTATACATTCTTGTATCAAAGAGATTACTTCTCATCGTTACGTGAAATTCGTAAATTGTCTTCACGAATACCAGAATTCTGTGGAGACTGACGTAGGCTCTGGAGACCAAGCCACAACGACGTGGCGCGGTTTTGACAACACATCGGTTATCAAAACATTGAAGAACGAGCGAAGGACCGGCAACCGTGAGCGCAAGGTTGACCACAATGAAAAAACAAGTAGCAGCGACACCAGAAAGTGCTTGGCGAAAGCGCAAAGATGCATGGGAGCACCTCGGATATGTCCTAGGTGAGATCATTCGAGGTCTCGATGACAAAGTCTCCGGTGAGCAGCACGAGCACGATGCAAGACAACTACTGAGCCTACTTTCGGCCATCGAACCATACTGGGCCTCACCGGGAATCGATTATTTTAACGAAGTTGAAACCCTGATGAACGAAGGCCACTTTCGTGATGCCTTGATTAAGGTTTACCAGGCTAATCAGTCTTTCCGCACCCAGACGCAATATATTGATGGCGAAGGCCACGATATTGACGCTGAGGAAAGCGAAGCTGCCGCGCAGAGCCTCGATCTACGCGGTAATGAGACTCGCCCTACGCAGCGGAAATTCACCCCTAAGGTTGAAATACTGCTCGTCGATAATGGGCCGGCGGACGAAATTGAACGTTTCAAGGCAGAGATGCTGGAACAGCGTCAACGAACTGATTCGTTCGTCTACAGTTTTGTCGTAGTTCCTAGCGTCGAAGATGCGCTGACTGCGATCGTCATCAATCCGACAATTCAAGCGGTCGTGCTCACCGCCCGTTTTGAATTGGAAACTCGCCGGCGTTTGAGCGCCACATTAGGCAAGTACGTCTCCCGGTATACCGTCGGACGCTTCAAAACGATGCGACAAATCGACCGGATTTTGGATCTGGAAGCAATTATCGATCTGCTCCGTCCCGAGATCCCTGTGTACCTGATTGCCGGGGTTGCGCTGGAGTCTATTGCGCATGAGATTACCGGGCGCTTCAAGCGCATCTTCTCCCGCAACGATGGCATGGACCTGCACTTGTCATTGATAGCCGAAGTTCTGGAACGGTATAACACTCCTTTCTTCCACGCCTTGCAGACCTACGCCAAGCGCCCAGGCGGAGTATTCCACGCGATGCCGATTTCCCGTGCGGGTTCTGTGCAAAATTCTCCCTGGGCACGCGACATCGTAGATTTCTACGGGAAAAACCTTTTGCTGGCTGAAACCTCGGCCACCTCTGGTGGTCTCGATTCGCTGCTTGATCCGCAGAGCTCCATTAAGCAAGCTCATGAACTAGCGGCTCGCGCGTTCAACAGCCACAGGACCTATTTCGTTACGAACGGCACCTCCACCGCAAACAAGATTGTCCACCAGTCAATTCTGGCTCCAGGCGATATTGTTCTCGTTGACCGAAACTGCCATAAATCGCACCACTACTCGCTGGTGCTGGCAGGCGCAAACGTCAGTTATTTAGAGGCTTACCCGCTGAACGAACACTCAATGTATGGGGCAGTATCTCTGGAAGAGATCAAGGGTCGCCTGCTGCAGCTGCGTCGTGAAGGTTTGTTGCACAAGGTCAAAATGTTGACGCTGACTAACTGCACCTTTGACGGAATTGTTTATGATCCGCGTCGGGTCATGGAAGAATGCTTGGCAATCAAGCCTGACTTGGTTTTTCTTTGGGACGAAGCATGGTTCGCTTTTGCTGGTTTCCACCCGATTTATCGTCAGCGCACAGGTATGGCCGCGGCTGAGCGAATCCGAACCACGTTCGAGACCAAAGACTACCGCGAGCGTTTTGCTGCTCAACAGGCAGCATTGCCCGAGCCCGGAACCCTGGATGATCCGTCCAATGACGATGCGTGGATAAAAACGCGCCTGTTGGCGGATCCTGCAAAGACTCGATTGCGAGTCTATTCGACGCAATCGACGCATAAGACCTTGACCTCATTGCGCCAGGGTTCCATGATTCATATTCATGATCAGGATTTTGCCGAGCGTAACCGAAATTCCTTCCGCGAAGCCTACATGACTCACACCTCTACGTCCCCGAACTATCAGATCCTCGCATCTTTGGATATTGGGCGACGTCAGGCAGAACTTGAGGGTTATGCGCTGGTGCAGCGACAGGTGGATTTAGCGCAGTCAATCGTCCGGGCCATGACACGCAATAAACTCTTGCGCAAATACTTCCGAGTGCTTGATACTCAAGAGCTAATCCCTGGTGAATACCGGTGCAGTGCTACCGCTGATCCGGTACGCGACGGGCTGGAAGTTTGGGACCGGTCATGGGCCGAGGATGAGTTTGTTGTCGACCCGTCACGACTGACCCTAGACATCAGCCGTACTGGCGTAGATGGAGACACCTTCAAACACACCTACCTGATGGATGGTCACTCAATTCAGGTGAATAAGACCAGCCGCACCTCGGTGTTGCTGATGACAAACATTGGTACTAACCGTTCGGCGGTTGCGCACTTGATTGAAGTGTTAGTGAAGATCGCCGAGGAGCTGGAGCACGAGCGCCGGCTTGATGGGCGTGCCATGAGTGACGGCAAGAAGGTTCCTGCAACAGAAGTGCCGATGCCTGATTTCAGCTATTTCGCTGATGAATTTAGTGGCGGTGGTGGAAGTGGTGACATGCGTTCGGCCTACTACCTGACGTATCAAGACCCTGCCACGCACTTCATGTTCTCACCCGAGATCCGTCAAAGGATTCACAGTGGGGAACAAGTAGTTTCTGCTGCCTTCGTGACACCATACCCGCCAGGCTTCCCCGTGCTGGTTCCGGGTCAGGTAGTCTCAACTGAAATTCTCGACTACATGGATGTCCTGGATACTCGCGAAATTCACGGATACCACGGTGACTTCGGATATCAGGTCTTTACCTCCGAAGCGCTGGCCAGTGTAGCCGCAAAGCGACTATAGGTCTTCAGTGTAGGAGTCTGCTTGCAGGCTCCTGCACTGGCCACATCATTTCCCGTTGGCACGTTACCTATCAGCCCGCGAGCCATCAGAAATCTGCGCGGTAAATCAGCAAGCGCCAGTAGCTGAGAACAACGGGTCACTGATGCTATTTCCCATCCCCTGAATGTTTGGTATGAACCTGCGCCATGAGTGTAATTCCGGCGTATGGTGAGAAGTAGTGGCCGTAGGCGAGAGCATTGTTGCTATAGCCGGCTACTGGGCGATAAGTCTTCTGGAAGGGACCAGAATATGGAATCACGCAAAAGCACAGGCGAATAGACGACNGTCCACTTCGCTTTTCTGGCGGACAAATTCGANACCGTCAGCTCAATGGAAGAAANCCGATTCTATCCCGGGATTCCCGGGCAGAAATGGAGTGACGCCATGCCTACGATTCACGGAGCGTCTCAACTGAATACCCACNTAGGCTTGGGATTAGCCGCAGGTGGNGCCCTGTTCGCGATCATGTTCTCGGTAGCCATATTTTGGGTGCCTATGGGAGTGGCCCCTNGNATGAATCCTTTATGGATCATCGTTGCCTGGGGAACAATGCTCATGTGCTGGGGTGTATTCCGAATGATTGCAGGACCCAGCCGACTAGATCATTTTAATGGTGGCACCAATGCTGGTTCTTAAAGGGAGTTNAAACATCCCATCGGGCCAGTCCACATGCCGANGTTAAGATCATCTAGTTGTACCCCANTGACCCGTCGCTTCAATCAACGANGCGGCGGGTCACTGCTATGACGAGTCNGGCGTACGCTGCGATAGCAGTTACCCGGATACGAGATCCTGACTTGGCCGGTGCTTTCTCACGCGTACCGAATGCGGGCCACAAAAGCCTGCAGTACCACTGCTGAACTTTCGTGGACCGCGTCTGTTGACGGGTACTTGCTACTTACCCTGCATCGGGATGCGCACACCGCGTTCCGCTGCGACCTCGATTGCGCGGTCATACCCGGCATCAACGTGGCGGATGACGCCCATACCTGGATCATTGGTCAGCAGTGCTTCAAGTTTGGCGGCAGCCATTTCGCTGCCATCAGCCAAGGAGACCTGGCCTGCGTGGATGGAGCGGCCCATGCCCACACCGCCACCATGGTGGATGGAAACCCAAGAAGCCCCCGAGCTCGTTGCCGTGAGTGCATTCAATAGCGGCCAATCGGCTACCGCATCGGAGCCGTCAGCCATGGCCTCGGTCTCCCGGTAAGGAGAAGCCACAGAACCGGAATCCAGATGATCGCGGCCGATGACGATTGGTGCCGAAACCTTGCCCTCGGCGACTAACTGATTAAAGAGCAACCCTGCCTTGGCACGTTCGCCGTAGCCCAACCAGCAGATACGTGCTGGCAGTCCCTCAAACTCCACGCGTTCCGCGGCAGCATCCAACCAACGGTGCAGATGTTCGTTCTCCGGGAATAGTTCTTTCAATGCTTGATCGGTAACGCGGATATCTTCAGGATCGCCGGATAATGCTACCCAGCGGAACGGGCCAAGCCCCTCACAGAAGAGTGGTCGGATATATGCGGGAACGAAGCCTGGGAATTCAAACGCCCGTTCGTAGCCGCCCTTTCGGGCTTCGTCGCGGATCGAGTTTCCGTAGTCAAATACCTCTACGCCGAGATCCTGGAATTCAACCATCGCCTGAACCTGCTTGGCCATCGACGCCTGGGCCTTGTGGGTGAAATCGGCGGCATCGGCGGCCGCCGCTTCGGACCACTGTTCCAAGGTGTATTCCACTGGGAGGTAGCTCAGCGGATCGTGTGCGCTGGTCTGGTCGGTGACGATATCGAATGACACTTCACCGGCCTTGTGGCGTCGCAACAGCTCGGGGAAAACCTCGGCGGCGTTGCCGACGTATCCAACGGAATGTCCGCGGCCCTCAGCCTTCGCTGCGGAGACCTTGGCCAGCGCCTTGTCTAGGTCTAGTTCCACCTCATCGAGGTAGCGCTTGGACACGCGCCGACGTAGCCGGGTTTCATCGACATCAACGATCAGGCAAGCACCATTATTCAGCGTGACCGCCAGTGGTTGTGCCCCACCCATGCCACCACAACCACCGGTCAGCGTCAGCGTATTTGCCAACGTGCCGTTGTATCGTTTGCGCCCGATGGCCGCAAAGGTTTCATAGGTGCCCTGCAAGATTCCCTGGGTGCCAATGTAAATCCAGGAGCCTGCAGTCATCTGCCCGTACATCATCAGGCCTTCGGCCTCGAGTTTGCGGAAATGCTCCCAGTTGGCCCAGTCGCCAACCAAGTTTGAGTTAGCGATCAATACACGCGGTGCCCACTTGTTGGTGCGGAATACGCCCACTGGCTTACCGGACTGGATGAGTAAGGTTTCGTTTTCTTCCAGATCCTTGAGCGTCTCGACGATGGCGTCAAAGGCCTCCCATGAGCGTGTGGCCTTGCCGGTGCCACCGTAAACGACCAGGTCCTCCGGGCGTTCGGCAACCTCTGGGTCGAGGTTGTTCATCAGCATCCGCAGCGGTGCTTCGGTAGCCCAAGATTTGGCGTTGAGCTTTGTGCCACGTGGGGCGCGGACGACTCGTGGTTCATGGCTCACGATGGACTCCTTTAGCGGTAAGTGAAGTAACTAACTGCTTCCATCATTGGCCATAGGGCGCTTCCAGCACACGGGGGTTTTCACGGTGCTGTCCGGAATTTCAGACTGCGGGTACGGGGCTATTGCGCCGGCCTTGAATCCGCGAGGTCAGCTGCGCGGCGGTTTGGCGAATTTGTTCCAGTAGCGGTTCCCAGTGATCTTCTGGAACCCGGTCGCCGAGGAAGGTGACGGCAACCGCTGCAACCGGCCAACCGTTGGCATCTAAAATCTCAACCGCGAGCGAATGGAAATCGGCCGTCACGTCTCCACGCTCTACCGCGAAACCACGTTTGGAGGTCTGGTCTAATTCGCGGCGCAACTGCTGATAGGAATTTATCCCGCTGTCTTGAGCCCGGCTACTGAAACTTGAGGTCCCCGGATACAACGCACGAACCTGGGATTTTGGGAGTGCGCCAAGAATGGCCCGGCCCGAGGCGGTCAAGTGCGAAGGTAAACGCACACCGACTTCGGTGACCAAGGAGGGCCGTCCCTTGGCTCGTTCCTCCACGATGTAGAGCACGTCCGCGCCGTGCAGGACCGCAAGATGGGCGCTTTCACCCACCTTGTCCACCAGCTGCGCAATCAACGGAGCGCCGAACCGCGCTAAGGGTTCCTGACGCGTGTAGGCGCTGGAAAGTTCAAATGAGGAGACTCCCAGCCCGTAGGCCTTTTCCTCGGGGTAGTGGGCGATAAAACCCTGTTCGAGCATGACGTTGAGTAGCTGGTACACACTCGAGCGCGGTAACTCCAGCAGTTTAGCGATCATCGCCGCAGGGGTCGGCGATTTCCGGCTTGCCAGTAAACGCAAGACGCGCAGCGTGTTTTCAGCTGCCGGTACCTTGCTGCCCATAATTACCCCTTAGTTGAAACGCATACCTGCTAGGGAACTCTAGCAACACTCTGCGTCGACTAATGGAGGGAACTATAAAATCTGTGCCTGCAGGGATTCGTTGAGCGCCTCAAGCCGCGGTGGATTAGCCCCTGAAGTCAACACGGTCAGCTCGGAGCAACGAGTCGCTTGAGTCAACGCGAATTCCAATTCGTTCTGATCCAGAGCGGCACCCTTGGTAGTCAGTGACTGCGCCAAGGAGCTATTAAGCAGCCCATGAAGCAACCCAGACATGAAGGCATCACCGGCACCGATGGTGTCGACAATCTTTACCGGACGTGAATGAACCATCACCTCGGTGTTCTTCGCGCGGGCCGTGGCGCCGCGCGCACCGAAAGTCATGACCGCGAGTTTCGCTCCACGTTCCAGAATATGGTCAAGGATCCGCTGGCAATCCCACCCGGGATATAACCACAGGGCGTCATCATCACTGAGCTTGACGATATGGGACAGGCTCATCATTTTTTCGATTTGCCGCACCGCGGTGGAGCGCTTGCTGATGAGCTGAGGGCGCACATTGGGGTCGTAACTGCGCAACTGATGTGCCGGTGACGCTTCAAAAGCTTCAAGGACTTTTTCGCAACCCGGTGCCAGCCATCCAGCGATGGATCCGGTGTGTAAAAGTTGTGCCTCGGAGGCGGCCACTCCCTGAGGCAGGTCCCAGGACAAACTAAATTCATAGGTCGCATCGCCCACTCCGTCCACGGAGACGGTTGCATAACTGGTGGACTCCTGCGAGTAAGTGCCGGCCGCAAGTTTTACCGAGGAATCGGCTAGATGCGCTGAAATTAATGCGCCGTGCTCATCATCGCCAAGGTCGGTGGTCAAGGTGACCTCATGGCCCAAACGGCCTAGTCCCACCGCGACATTCATCGGGGAACCACCTGGATGTGCTACGCCATCAACGATATCGGCTAGAGCTTCGCCAACCACCTGTATCTGTGCCATGACTCGATACTACGGATATTCGCCTAAATAGCCACAATCGACTCTCGAACCAAGGTGTGTGGCTGGGCACCTCATGGCGTTCAGCAGGACCAGATTCTACGGGACTGCCGGCGCTTAACCGCTCCGGCAGGTTCGGCGTAGGCCTGGGCGAATTCAACGTTTTCTCGAATGTGGAGCGGCTGCGCAACTCATGCGCAGTTGCCTCCAGGGGCTCGCTCGCTGCACAGTAGAACCATGCAGTCCCTCTTTGACGATGGTGCTTTAGGCCGCGAGCCGCAGACCCTCCGGCCCGGCGCAGTCCATGTACCCGGATGGCTCACAATCGAGCAGCAAGATTGGATCACCGAGCAGTTTCTCAGCTGGGGAGAAGGGCCAGTGCCGCCGCATTCCACCTTAGTCAACGGGCATCCTATGAAGGTCAAAACCGTGTGCCTTGGATGGCATTGGGGCAACTATCAATACACCCGCACCGCCGAGGACCTCAACGGGGCGCCAGTCCCGCCAATGCCAGACTGGCTTGTTGAATTAGGCCGGCGCGCGGTGGCCGAGGCCACCGCAGGTCCGGCTAACGCCCGGGTATACAACCCAGATGTGGCGATCATTAATTATTATCCGCCCGGTTCAACCATGGGAATGCATCAGGATGCGGAGGAGAAGATCAATGCGCCTATCGTTTCGCTGTCTATTGGGGACAGCGCAAATTTCCGTCTGGGGAACAGTGAAACGCGGACCAAGCCCTATCAGGATGTGAGGTTGGCTTCAGGGGATCTTTTTGTTTTTGAAGGTCCCGCCCGCTGGGCTTTTCATGCGGTGACTAGGATTTATCCGGGCACCGGGCCCGCACACTGGAAACTGGGTGGCGGACGAATCAACATCACCCTGCGTGAAACTGGGATGAGCTAGGTCGTTAGGACGACGCCAAATCAAGAGTGGCAAACACTGCTCGATGATCAGAATCGCCGAGCGGCAGCGTACTGGCCGATCCCGTATCCAGGCCACGAACCATGACATGATCAATTTTTAGAACGGGCACCGGGCGACTTGGCCAGGTCATGCCGAATCCCCAGGACTCGTGTGGAACTTCTTCGAGCTGGTCAGAGATCGGAGTGAAATGCCTGTCGGTGCTGGTCGCATTAAAATCGCCGAGCGCAATGATTTTCGAGCTACGGTCAAGGGCCATGATTTGGCCCAAATTCCTAAGCATCATATCCCGCTCTTCATGGTCCAAGGGGCGTGCCGAAGCCGCATGAACCGCATATACGGTCACCTGTTCAGTTTCCGTTTGTATGCGCAACTTCGCAGCTCGCGACCAGCCCAAGCCGAGATCCAAAGGCTGCTGATCCAGGATGGGATACTTGCTGTAGACGCCTACGGTTCCCACCGAAAACTGATGCGGGTGAGAATCAGCTAAGAGCTGTCCCACCTGTTCGGCTTGTCCCTCACCAAGTTCTTGCAGACTTATTAAATCCGCACCCTCGGCCACTAATCCTTGAGCCGAGGTAACCGCTCCATCTTGATGCACGTTTTGTGTGGCCACCGTGAATTTATCCACGGGTTCCGGCGGGTTTGCAGGAATGAAAGCTGCACCAAATATCCATGCCCAAGCGATGGCCGGTAGTAAGAGGATCAGGAAGGCGATTCGGCCGCGCACCAGCATGGCTAAAAGTAGCAGCACAGGTATCCCAAAACCTAGCCACGGGGCCAAATTGTCGAGGAACAGGCCAAGCCCAGCGCGCTCTGGAAAGCTTCGATGGGCTACAAGCACTACCGTGAGTGCCAGGGATAAGAGAACTATCAATAACCTCCCGGCCAGCCGGCCGGCGGTCAGACGATGATGGGCTGCATTGGACATGAGGATTCCAGATTGCCACACGTTGCTGGCAGAGCCGTGGATTGACCGCGGAATACTGATATCGAGTTATGCGTTGGGTACCCGAGAGGTATTGTCACTACGATTGATACTGGCGCCAACGTTGTCGTACTAAAAGCACACCCACCATCGAAGTAAAGTTAGAGGCTCCATGAACCAAGTAGCGCCACCACGATATTTAGAAGGCAGAACTTTGCTCTTCGCGATTATTGCCTTGGGCATGGGTGGTTTCGGCATTGGTGTGACTGAATTTGCCATGATGGGCTTACTGCAAGAAGGTGCCACCGATCTAGGCGTGAGCAACTCCCAGATGGGCCTGGTGATTAGTACCTACGCCATCGGTGTGGTGGTTGGCGCTCCGGTACTGACGGCTCTCGCCGCAAAAATCTACCAAAAAACGAGCGGTGCAAATTCTGATCCTGCTCTTCGCCGTCGCAAACCTTTCCTCGTTCTTTGCTGCGGATTACCAGACCATGTTGTTCACTCGATTCCTCTCCGGATTACCGCACGGCGCTTACTTCGGTCTGGCCGGCGTGCTGGCTGGCAACATAGTCCCCGCAAGTATGCGAGGCCGAGCCATTGCCTGGGTCATGCTTGGCCTGTCCGTGGCGAACGTTGCCGGCGTTCCCTTAGTGACTCTGCTTGGTCAGGCAACCGGTTGGCGCTCAATGTTCCTCGTGGTCGCCGCGGTGGGTGTACTTACCTTTGTCTTGATCAGCCTCTTTGTGCCAATGCGTAAAGCCACCCAAGGTGCCAGCATGCGCCGGGAACTTTCGGCTCTCAAGAACGTGCAGGTTTGGTTGGCCATGGCTACAGGCATTGTTGGCTTCGGCGGGTTCTTCGCCGTCTATTCATATATCTCGCCCACACTTACCGACGAAACCGGGCTGGACATCGCCCTCGTGCCGTTGGCCTTGGGACTTTACGGTGTAGGCATGGTGGCCGGTTCGCTTATTGGTGGCAGACTCGCCGATTGGTCGATCTTCGGAGCGATCAAGCTTGCCAGTGTGTTGATGGTTTTCAGTATGCTGACCTTCGCCGCGGTTGCCTCGTGGGTAATCCCGACCTTGATTATGGTGTTTGTTCTCGGGGCCGTTGGATCATTGCTCATTCCGAGCTTGCAGACGCTGTTGATGGACTCTGCACCGCACGCGCAGTCGTTGGCGGCGTCGCTGAACCACTCCGCACTGAACGTGGCCAACGCCCTGGGCGCTGCCTTAGGCGCCATGGTGATTACCGCAGGCTTCAGCTATCGTGCACCGTCCATAGTGGGCGCAATTCTGGCGGCACTTGGATTGCTCATCGCATGGATCACCCAGCGTCGAGCACAGAAAATTGGGCTGGTCATTGGCGCCGATGCTGTGCTGGAACAAATCGACGGGCCAGAAAGAAAATAGTCGTTGAATGGATAAGGGCCAGGGCGAGGATCAACCGATCCTCGCCCTGGCCCTTTATCGCAACGGGTTAGCTTTCTTCGCCGCGTACCGCACTGATGTTAAACATCCAGCGAACACCAAATTTGTCGGTCAACATCCCGAATGAGTCGCCCCAGGGGGCCTTGGCAAGCGGTTCGTCAATGCGCGAATCGACCGAAAGCTTCTCCCACCAGCCGGTGAGTTTTGCCTCGTCGGCCGGATCGGTGGCATCACTGCTGAGCGCGACAGTGCCGTTGCCGGTGACGTTCATTTCCAGTGGGGCGTCGGAACCCATGAGATGTAATCCGCGGTCGACGAATAACGACGAATGCATAATCAGGTCGGCCGTGGCAGGGTTACCATCATTCATGCCTTCCTGGAATGTCATGGCGGAGTATTCACCGCCGAAGATCGAATGGTAGTGTTCCATCGCCTCGCGGGCGACACCACCAAATACCAAATAAGGAGTCATAGCAACGGTCATTGGATCAATGCCTTTCGCCGAAGTTTGTTGGACCGATAAGCCCACGAAAGCCATTCTTCCACTGGGTCACTTAGTTGTGAAGAGCGGTTTTGATTGGCCTCTCTGCGGGTCGATTTGGAATTTACCGGCAGGCTCCGGTAGAGTTATATCTCGGTTCGCCGGTCCAAAAGATCGCGGGAATCAAACCTTCATCTGGGGGTATGGCGCAGTTGGTAGCGCGTCTGCATGGCATGCAGAAGGTCAGGGGTTCGAATCCCCTTACCTCCACAGATGTGAAGAGTCGCGACATAGTTTACAGATGAGTTGCGACACGCTTTACAAATCTTCATCAGGGACCCCTGGCCAACGGCCAGGGGTTTTCTGTTTATCCGGCCAGTAGTTCCGTTCTTCGTTGATCACATGCCGACTGAGGATTTCTCCAGTTGCGACTTCGACGACGGTGACTTCTTCGGTGTCGATAATCATTACCACTTTCTTGCGTCGATTAATTTTGCGCACTCCTAAATGACGTACCTGCCCGTCATGTCCCAGGGTAAGTTTTCCATTAGTGTCGACGCGGTCATGACGTATGCGGAACTCCCGGTCTCTGGTGATGTCTTTTTCTTTCGGGAGCGCCTTGAGCGTGCGGTGATACCACTCATGGGGTGTGTGGCGCTCCAGGGAACGGTGGGGGCGTTCGGTGTTGTAAACCCGTTGGAACTCCTCCAGGATGTGTTGCAGCTCTTCGACGGTGTTCGCCGGGCGGTGGGCCTTCACCCATTTGTGTTCGGTTGAGTGAAATCGTTCAACTTTTCCTTGAGTT